>Ga0255106_1000001_pt1 | contig 121457 bp, 101 predicted proteins | sample Law_Cont_RepB_8h_FD_188453 | JGI IMG/M metagenome (GOLD analysis project Ga0255106, IMG submission 188453) | Freshwater microbial communities from St. Lawrence River, New York, United States - Law_Cont_RepB_8h | ecosystem: Environmental > Aquatic > Freshwater > River | place: USA: New York...
TATCAAAAATAAGTGCTTGTAGTGGTGCTTCGGTATCTCCAGTTGGCGCAGGAATTCGCTCAACAATGGCTTCTAAAATTTCTTCGATACCAATGCCTGATTTTCCACTCGCTAATAAAATATCTTCTGCTTTACAACCAATTAAATCAACAATTTGATCCGTTACTTCCGGAATTTTAGCACCATCCATATCAATTTTATTGATGACAGGAATGATTTCTAAATTATTATCAATGGCTAAATATAAATTTGAAATGGTTTGTGCCTGAATGCCTTGGGATGCATCAACTAATAATAAAGCACCCTCACAAGCGGCTAACGCTCTGCTTACTTCGTAACTAAAATCTACGTGGCCAGGTGTATCAATCAGGTTTAAAATGTATTCTGTACCCTTGTACATGTAGCTAACCTGTATGGCGTGACTTTTAATGGTAATACCCTTTTCGCGTTCCAAGTCCATGTCATCCAAAACTTGGTTCATCATGTCCCTTTCACCAATTGTTTTGGTATGCTCCAATAAACGGTCGGCCAAGGTAGATTTACCATGGTCAATATGTGCAATAATGCAAAAATTACGTAGTTGCTTCATAAGTGTGCAAAGATAAGCTTAAAACTACTTTTTTAGTGCATTAATAATGGCTACAAATTCGTCCGCAATAAGGGATGCACCACCTACTAAACCACCATCAACATCTGGTTGGCCAAAAATTTCAACGGCATTGGCACTTTTAACGCTTCCTCCATATAAAATAGAAATCGAATCAGCTACTGAAGCACCATATTTGCTCGCAATATGACTTCTAATAAAAGCATGCATTTCTTGTGCTTGCTCGCTACTAGCGGTTTTGCCAGTGCCTATCGCCCAAATGGGTTCGTAAGCGATAACAAGCTTTGATATAGACGCTTCTGGCAAATGAAATAATGATTCAGTCAATTGCCCAGCTACATAATCATTTTGAGTACCCGCTTCTCTGATAACAAGAGGCTCCCCGCAACAAAAAATGGGGGTCGTTTGATTTTCTAAACAGGTATCAACTTTTTGAGCCAACAACTCATTGCTTTCATTGAAATATTCTCTTCTTTCTGAATGTCCAATCACTACATATTTAACACACATGCTTTGAAGCATTGTAACAGAGACTTCACCTGTATAGGCACCAGATAATTTATTGGAACAGTTTTGTGCGGCCACATAAACATTTGTTTTGGCACCTACTTTTGCTTGGGCCATTGAAATGTAAGGAAATGGAACCGCAAAAATAGCTTCTTGGTTAGGGGCCAAACTATGTGGCTTTGCGCTAATGGCATCTAATAATGCTTCCCCTTCGGTGAGCGTTAAATTCATTTTCCAATTGGCTGCTGCGATTTGCTTTCTCATGATGACTTATTTTATTGCTTATATTTTAAGATAGGTTGCTTGTTAATATTTCAAAGATAGCTCGGATCATCTGTTTTTCAATATCAGTAAAGGGTTCGTTCTTGAAAGCTTTCCAATTGGTTGTGTCATCTATGAGTTTGTCAATTTGATAGGTAGTATTTTCAGTACCCCAACTAAAATGAGGTACTACATTTGGGGTAAGACCTGCACAAAAAACATTGGCACCCACGCCAATAGTTGCTCCGGTTGTAATGCTCGTATTAATAGCCGTTTTAACATAGTCGCCCATGCAACCCCCCATTTTATTACCAACATATCTTGTGGTATTTGTTTGTTCATCCCAAACACCAACATTTCCACCTGTATTTTTTACATTGCTATTAGAAGTGCCAGCACCTAAATTGCACCATTCACCAATCACCGAATCTCCTAAATAACCATGATGCGCTTTATTAGAATATCCAAATAAGATACTATTTTTTACTTCGCCTCCTATGATACTTTTAGGCCCTATAGTAGTAGCGCCATACACCACTGTATTCATTTTAACACAGGCACCTTTTCCTAAAAAAAATGGACCTCTAATACAGGAACCTTCCTGAATTTCTGCACCACTTGCAATATATATTGGCCCAGTGCTTGCGTTTAATTGGCAATTTAAAAGGGTTGTATTTTCTTCAATAAAAATTTGTTCTTTATTGATCGCCGAACATGTATCAGGTATTGGAGCGGAGGTTTTACCAGTGGTAGCTAATTCAAAATCAAATCTAATTTGCGCATCATTAATTGCGATTAAATCAGATGCATATTGGAACCTTTTTTGAATCTCCAACTTTGTAGTAGCAGCATAATCATTTATATTATTAGTTGCACCGATGCCAGCAATAAAACCGGTGGCATCAAAAATACATTCACCAGCATGTAAGGCAACAATTTGGGAAATTAAATGATTGTCTAAAATGAGGGCCGCATCGATCCACAGCGTATTTGAATTGATTTGTGGAGTTCCATATAAAGGTTGCAATGTTTTGTTGGTATCAATTTGCACTTGATCACTTGTTATTTTCTCCCATCTTTCTTGTGGGGTAAAAATACCTGATCTAATAGAACCAATAGCCCTTGTATGCGTAAATGGATACAACTGATGTCTAAATAAATTATCAAATAAAATGATGGGCATTAGGCGTATTTACTAGCCACAATATAGCAAAAAAAATCCCCTCGCGTAGGCGAAGGGATAGTGCCCCAGGCGGGAATCGAACCCGCACTCGCGTTGCGGCGAACAGGATTTTAAGTCCTGCGTGTCTACCAGTTCCACCACCAGGGCATGGTGTAAAAAAAATCCCGAACGATGCTCGGGATTTAGAGCGAAAGACCGGGCTCGAACCGGCCACCCCGACCTTGGCAAGGTCGTGCTCTACCAAATGAGCTACTTTCGCTTGATTGTAAAGAACTAAAATAGGAGTGCAAAAATAGGATTCTGCAGTTGCTGACAAAATTTTTTATTGAAAAATCCAATAAAATTATTTGTATTCAGGCTTGTATTGGCTACTTCCTTGCACTTCAACGTCTGGTTTACCTTTATAACGTTGGTCATATAAACGGTAACAACCACCTAAAACAAAAGCAAGAATGCAAAAAATGTGTAAATAAAATAAGAATTTAGAAGAAGATACCCAGTTATTGGCTAGATCTTTTTCCGGGATATTATTTGTTTGTTCAGACATAGTAGTGTTTTGGAAGTGCAAAAATAAGGTATCAATGATTATTTACATCCTCTTTGACAAAATAATTTCAGAAAATTTAGTTTGTTTTTTAACGAAATAACACCAAATAATGGAGCGATTAAACATACCGGTTAAAGAGATCATTGGTTTTTTGGGCGTCAAATTCCTTTTCCTCTCCCCTTTAAGTAGCTGTTTTGTCCAAATAGACATCACTGATAAATGGGCTTTTACAATGGCGTAAAAGAAAGAAAAATCTCCTTGCAGCACCCCTTTCCATGCCGATATCGCATCTAAACAAAACCGAATAGGAATTTTCCAAATGAGTTCCGATATAGGTAGGTTTTTACCTAGCATTAAAAGGTTGTTTCTGAAATTCAAAAACACTTTTCGACCGCCTCTTGGAAGAGTCCCTCCACCCACATGATATACCACCGAATTTGGACAGCTCATAATAGCATAACCAGCTCGTTGAAGCCTCCAACAAAGATCAATTTCTTCTTGATGGGCAAAAAAACTTTCATCTAACCCTCCTACTTGTTTAAAACAACTCGCCCTAATAAACAACGAAGCACCAGTTGCCCAAAAAATAGGTTCACAATGATTATATTGACCCTCGTCTTTTTCGCAAACATCAAATATTCTTCCCCTCGAAAATGGATAGCCAAGTACATCAATCCAACCTCCCGATGCGCCAGCATATTCAAAACTATCTTTGTTGTAATAAGAAAGTATTTTAGGTTGACATGCCGCAATATGAGAATCACTATCAAGTAGTGTTACCATAGGTTCTAGCCAATTAGGCGTTACTTCAACGTCAGAATTTAAGAGCACATAATAATGGGCATCAATAAGTGATAACGCCCAATTATAACCACCCGCAAAACCTTCGTTGGTACTTCTTTTTAGACAAGTTACGTCCGGATAATTGGCTGCTAAAAACGTAAGAGAATCATCGGTAGATCCATTGTCTGCAATAATAATTGTAGCATTAGCATAGCTCGTATTCATTACAGATGGCAAAAAAGCTTCTAGATGCTTTTTACCATTAAAATTTAAAATTACGATGGCTACGGTACTACTTGACAATGGTTACTTTTTAGTACTATTTAATTTAGGAAGTAAAGCCATGAGCATCACAATTGCACTTGCAACAACTAGTGCATATAGTGCGGGTTGCTTTTCTGGACACTCTCCCATTAAACAAGTTGAAACTAAAATATAATTTCTAATACTCCAAGAGAATACAATGGCACCAATAAATATATTGGTACGTTTAGCCCAAATGGCAGGTATCAAAAATAATATGATAGATAAAATTGTAAAAAAGTTTAAAAACAGCCCTGGTTTACCAAACCTAGTTCCTTTGGTTTCAAAACCTGAGATAGTTATTTGCTGAGATAATACAATACTCCATGGTAAAAAGGAACAAATAAGCACAACCAAAGCAGCAATAATTCCAATAGTTTGTGTGTATTTCATGGCTAAATTCAGTTAAAAATAAGAAAAAATAGCTCCAAAAGGAGCTATTTTAAAGTGTTTTGAGGTCCCGAGCGGATTCGAACCGCTGTGGAAGCTTTTGCAGAGCTCTGCCTAGCCACTCGGCCACAGGACCAATAATTGGACTGCGAAAATAAAGCAAAGAAAGGAAAATCAAAATTCTAAATCTGAATACCCGAAATTTGTTCCAAAATATGCCCAAATGCAAAGAATCGCCGAAAGTGAACTTATCATCAATAATAGAGGTGCAGTTTATCATTTAAACCTATGCCCCCATGAATTAGGAGCTACTGTTTTAACGGTTGGAGATCCAGACAGGGTTTCTGAGGTAAGTAAATACTTTGATCATATAGAGCACAAAAGCCAGCATCGGGAGTTTGTTACCCATACTGGTTTTATTGGAAATAAAAGAATTTCTGTGGTTTCGACAGGTATTGGTCCTGATAATATTGATATTGTAATGAACGAACTAGATGCGCTTGTTAATATTGACTTTGAAACAAGAACCATAAAAAATACGTTAACGACCCTTCAAATTATTAGACTTGGTACTTCTGGCTCTTTGCAAGCAGATATCCCTGTAGATAGTTTTGTGGCTAGTACACATGGACTTGGAATTGATAACTTACTTCATTTCTACAAACACGAAAACAATGGTGAAGAAGCTCAAATATTAACAGCTTTTGAAGATCAAATTACACTCAATACATCATTTTCTGGTCCATACATAACAGGCGCTAGCGTTAAATTACTTAAACATTTCGTAACAGGATATCATCAAGGAATAACAGTAACTTGTCCTGGATTTTATGGTCCACAAGGCAGGGTGCTTCGTTTACCGCTGATGTACACCGAACTGATAGATCAATTAACAACCTTTAATTATGGCCCTCATAAAATAACAAATTTTGAAATGGAAACAAGTGCCATTTATGGATTGGGTAAATTACAAGGTCATCAATGCTTAAGCTTGAGTGCCATTGTCGCAAATAGAGTTTCTAAAACTTTTAGCAAAGATGGCAATGCCGCTGTAGAAAATTTAATCAAACAATCATTAGAAGTAATTTCAACACTTTAATTATGTTGTTACATTTTTATAAATACCAAGGTACAGGAAACGATTTTATGATTGTCGATAATCGAGAAGGAATTATTCAATTATCTAATAAACAAGTTGCCTTATTGTGTGATAGACATTTTGGAATTGGAGCAGATGGTCTGATGCTTTTAAACAAGCATGATAGCTACGATTTTGAAATGGTATATTTTAATGCCGATGGTGCTCCAGGAACCATGTGTGGTAATGGTGGCAGGTGTTTAACAAAATTTGCATTTGATAAAGGGATACAGCCAACTACCTATACATTTATTGCTTCTGATGGTGAACATGAAGCTGTTATTGACGCTAATGGGTGGGTGCATTTAAAAATGATTGATGTAAACGAGGTCTCCTATCAAAATGATGCTACTGTTTTAAATACGGGATCACCTCATTATATCAAACATGTTACGCAACTTGCCACTTTTGATGTTTACGCAAATGGTAAAATCATACGCTATAATGAAACTTACAACAAAATTGGAATCAATGTAAACTTTGTAGAATTGAATGATAACGAATTATTTGTTCGAACTTATGAACGTGGTGTAGAAAACGAAACCTTTAGCTGTGGCACAGGTGTAACAGCAGCAGCATTAGCAATGAGTAAAGATAGTGTTGGCAAACAAGAAACAAATATTAGAACTCTGGGTGGCCATCTTCTGATAAAATTCAATAAAATAGATGCGCAGCATTTTACAGATGTTTGGCTATGCGGCCCTGCATCATTTGTCTTTGAAGGTCAAATAACTATATAATTTTAAAAGTTGGCAGTATGATTCAATATTTCAAAAATATAGATGGTCAAACGGTAGAAATTGACAATCCAGAAGTGGGTGTATGGGTGAACCTAGTTCCACCTTTTAAGGAAGAGGAATTTATTGATCTAAGTGAAAAATTAGATATCCCTATCGAATTCTTGAGGGACTCTTTAGACATTGATGAGCGGCCACGTTACGAAATAGCGGATAATGTAAAGTTTGTGGTTATCAAAACACCCACCGAAAATAATTCGTTTAATGATAGTGACGCGTTTTATATTACCATTCCCATTTGTATTATTTTAACGCATACACAAATTATAACAGTTAATTCCTTTGATAATGGCGCCATCAATAAGTTTTTAAATTCTTTTCAAAAAAGACATCCAGATAAAAAAAATATGATGATTCTTAAAGTTTTTGAAAAAGTAGTTCAAAACTTTATGGAGTGCTTAAAAGAAATTAATATAAGGCGCAATCAGTATGAGTCTAGCATGTACCAAAGCAATAGTAATATTGATTTGTTTAATCTAATGCGCATACAAAAAAGTCTAGTATATTTTGTTACAGCATTAAAAAGCAATGAAATGCTAATGATGAAATTGGAACGTACTAACTTTTTAGGCTTAACTGAAGAGGAACGTGAATTTTTAAATGACTTAATTGTAGACACCAGTCAGGCCCTTGAAATGGCCAATATTTACACCAATATATTAACCAGTACACTGGATGCTTTTGCAAGTATCATTAGCAATAACCTTAATAATGTAATGAAACGATTAACGTCCATTACCATTATTTTATCACTTCCCGTAATGGTCGCAAGTTTATATGGAATGAATGTAGACCATATACCAGGGGCCCATCACCCCTATTCATTTTACATTCCAATTGGTTTGTCTTTAGCACTTGCTGGTATCATTAGTTGGTATTTTATGAAAAAGAAATGGTTTTAACATGTCACATATAACAGTTCGCATTTATGGAATATTAATAGATTCAACTCATGGATTATTAGTGAGTGATGAATTTATCAGGGGTGATTATTTTACAAAATTACCTGGTGGAGGTCTAGAATATGGTGAAGGAACACGCGATTGTCTAATACGTGAATTTAAAGAAGAAACTGGACTTGATGTAACAGTTGGAGATCATATTTATACCACTGATTTTTATCAACCATCTGCATTTAGAACCGGTGATCAAATTTTGTCCATCTATTATTATGTTTCGCCCTTTAGCTTAAGCCAACTTCAAACAAGGTCAATTGCTTTTGATTTTAAACCCGAAGAAATTGCGGATAAAAATGGACAAGCCGAACACACAAGATGGATTCCGCTTAAAGATTTATCTGAAGAAGCTATGAGCCTACCTATCGATAAAATTGTAATAAATAAAATATTGCAAGCACTGTAACAGTTACTCATTTTCTATTCCCATCGCCGCACGTTTCATTTTTTGAGCGGTGTCATGTCCTAGGTAATTATCAATTTGCTTTTCGATAATATATATCATTGGAGTTAGTACAATAGCCATTGTAAATTTGTACGCATAATTTACTAGACAAATGGCAAGTACCAATTGCCAGGTCCAGCCGTTGCCAATTTTAAAGGCAATAAACAAAACAATAAAACTATCCACTAGTTGTGATACCACCGTAGATCCAGTTGCACGTAACCACACCCACTTCTCTCCTGTCATCTTTTTTATTTTATGAAAAACAGTAACATCAATGAGTTGGCTTACTAAAAAGGCCGTAATGCTACCCAAAATAATCCACATACCTTGTCCAAATATGCCACTAAATGCTGTTTGCATATTATCAATACCATCTGCTTGTTTAGAAGTAATCCAGAAATCGGCGGGTGCTACATGCATGGCTCCATAAAACATGATAAATGCATAAATAATAAGTACCACTGCCGTATAGCTTATACGCTTTACTGCTTTAGGGCCGTAATATTCGTTAACAATATCGGTAACAATAAATTCAAGTGGCCACAATAAAACACCGCAAGTTAAATTGAAGGCTAAACCAAATTGTCCAAAAATGGTAAAATTTGAAGGCGTCATACCAAACACTTTTTCAAGTGAAAATATTTTACCCCCAATACATTCGGCAATCAGTGCATTGGCAATAAAAAAGGCAGCAATACTTACAAATAATTTGGTTGGCTTGTCTTTTAAAATAGAATGAATCATGCAGGCATTATAAAATGAACAAAAATTTGAGTAATCAGAAAAAAAACAGTTAAAACAATTCGCCAGCTAGGCAAACCAGAAGGCTGTTTTTGTAAAAACAACCAAAACAGGTAAATGTTTTCGATGGTAGTTAGAACTGGGGCAATAAACCATCCAAGAATAATGACAACTGAGCTAAATGAAAATAACAAGTTGTCAGATACAATTCCAATCTTGGTAGACCTAATATACAAACAATAACAAAATAATATATTACAAATAAATGTAATTTTAGAATAAAATTGGTATTTCGTCATGATTTGAATATTACCTTAAAAATACGTGTAAGTTGCTTATTTATAGGCATTGAAAGGACATTTTAAAGTAAAATTTTGTTAGGTTTGTAACACCTGATAAATCCATATACATGAAGCAGTTGAACCTGAAATCAATAATACCGCATCTTATTGCAGTTGGTATATTTTTAATAGTTGCCGCACTTTATTGCAAACCTATTTTACAAGGTAAAGTGTTACAACAATCAGATGTGGTGCAGTGGAAAGGAATGGCGCAAGATGCACTCAAAAGTAAAGAAGCAACTGGTACCCTCCCATATTGGACAAATGGAATGTTTGCTGGAATGCCAGCCTATCAAATTACGGGCATCATACCTTTTGCCTATTCATTAGGTAAGTTAGACGCTATATTCCAAATGGGACTTCCTGAACCCATGGGTTATTTTTTCTTGGCCTGCCTTGCCTTTTACTTTTTATCGCAGGTACTTGGCGTTCATTATCTCATAGGCATTGTTGGCGCACTGGGATATGGATTTGCTACCTACAATCCTATCATTGCTATCGTTGGGCATATTACCAAATTACATGCTATAGCGTATATGCCATTTTTTATTGGCTCACTGATACTCGTGTATGAACGAAAATTTTTAATTGGACTGATTTTACTTGCCATTGCGAGTACCGAACTATTTGGATGCAACCACCTTCAAATTGCCTATTATACTTTTATTATAGCAGGATTTTTATCGTTGTATTATTTGGTTATTTGGATTAAAGCAAAATCCTACAAATCAATTCTGCAATGTTTTGCTGGTGCTGCCATTGTTATCTTACTAGGTATTTTAAGTAATGCCCCCATGTTATTTAGCACTTATAACTATGGAAAAGCTTCCATTAGAGGCGGTTCTGTTCTTGCAAAAGCAGATGGAACCAAATCTACAGAGGGTTTAAGTAAAGCTTATGCACTCGATTATAGTATGCTTAAGCCAGAACCATTAACACTCCTATTCCCTAATATTTATGGCGGTGGTAGTGATCCTAATAATATTGATCCAGCAGGTTCAAAAGCCATCGAAGCTTTACAATCTATGCCACAACAAGTTGCTGAGCAATTACAAGGTTATATCCGTTTTTATTGGGGTGGCATTGGTTATACTGCCGGCCCTCCTTACATTGGATTCTTATTTGGCTTAATTGGACTTATTGGTTTTGGATATAAAAATATTAAGCACCGTTTTTGGATTGGTGGAGCTATCCTTCTTTCCTTGTTGCTTTCTTATGGTTTATACTTCGAAAGTTTTAATGTCTTTATGTTAGACCATTTACCTTTTTATAATAAGTTTAGAGCGCCTAGTATGATTATGGTGATTCCTACTTTATTACTAGGTATGATGGCGATATTAAGTGCACAAGAAATTGCAAATAAATTTGAAGACAATAAAGAATCATTCTTACAGAAAATCAAACCAGCATTATATATCACTGGAGCACTTTTTGTAATTGCTTTCTATTTTTATGCCACTCAAAATTTTAAAAGCACCTCAGAAGCTGATTTAATTAAACAAGTACAACAAATACCTGAACCAAACCAACGAGCTGCTTTTGAAGCACCAGTAGCTAGCTTAGTAGACGGGTTAGCTGCAGATAGACAAGCCATGTTTTCGTCAGACTTGTTTAAGTCACTTGGACTCGCAGCCGTTTTATTTGTAGCAATATTTTTATATTATAGAAAGTTTATCTCAAAAGTTATTTTTATTGTTGCCATTGGCTTTGTTGCATTATTTGATTTATTTAAAGTAGACTTACAATATTTTAATGCATCTAATTTTTCTGAAGCCATCGAAGCGGAAGCTAATTTCAATCCTTCTCCTACCGATGCGGCTTTATTAAAAGACACTACTTATTACCGTGTATTAGATTTACGTGGTGGTATTCAAGCGGCATTTAATTCTGGTGCATTAAATTCTTATTTCCATCATAGTGTTGGAGGCTATCATCCAGCTAAACTTAGTATATATCAAGATCTTATAGAAAATCAATGGTATAATTTTCCGAATAGTATGCCAACGGCTAATATGCTAAACACCAAGTATTTTATTCAGGGAGATATTAATAAAGATACCATTCCAAATCCTGATGCACTTGGTAATGCATGGTTTGTTCAAAGTGTTTCTGTACAACCTGATGCTGCTGCAGTCATGAAAACAATCACAAACTTTAAGCCAGCAACACAAGCGGTGGTTGAAAAGCAAGATTGGAAATTGGATACTATATACGCAAAAGATAGTGCAGCGAGTATTAAGCTGGTGCGTAAGCAAAATGACCAAATGGAATATACGAGTACATCTAGTTCAAAACAATTAGCTGTATTTAGTGAAATCTATTATACCTATGGTTGGAAAGCATTTATCGATGATAAAGAAACCCCTATTTATAAATGTAATTATGTGCTACGTACTATCGAAGTTCCAGCAGGTTCTCATAAAATTACATTCAAGTTTGAGCCTTCTGAAGTGATTTTAGCGAATAAATTAGGATTGGGTGCCGTATCACTGGTTTGGTTATTGGCTATTGGATCTATTGTATTTTTTGTAAGGTCTAAAAAAGATTAATGTTATCAATTGTCATTTGTAGTTATAATAGAGCTAGTTATATTACTGGCGCCCTCGATAGTTTATACGAGTCTACAGAACATCTAAAAGATTTTGAAGTTGTTTTTGTTGACAACAATTCTACAGATAACAGCTTACAAATAGCGAGTGATTGGAGAACAACACATCCACTCGGAAATTTTATTATCAGCTCAGAAACGAAACAAGGTGCATCATTTGCACGTAACACGGGTGCCAAATTAGCTACAGGTCAATGGTTATGTTTTATGGATGATGATGCTGTTGCATTTCCAGATTTTGTACAAAATATTTTAAAACATATTCATACTTTCCCTGAACGTGTTGGTTTTGGTGGTCGAATCATTCCAAAGTATATACCAGGTGAGCCAGCTTGGATGAGTTATTATGTTTCGTCGATGGTGGGACATTTCCATTACAGCGAAACCTATGCCCCTTTTAAAAATGGCAAGTATCCGCTTGAGTCAAATATGATTGTGAGAAAAGATGTTTATGATCAGGTAGGTGGTTTTAATGAAGCCCTTCCGGGTGTTGTTGGAACAGTAAGAATTGGTGGAGAAGGGAAAGCCCTTTTTTATAGCATTATGGAACTTGGACACACTATCTATTATGATCCTTCGATTGTCGTGCATCATATTGTAGAAACTAAAAAATTAACACCTACTTATTTATACAATGTTGCAAGTGGCATGGGCCGAGGCGAAAAAACCAGAACCCTTGCCATTGGCAGTTTTAGTTACTTTAAAAAGGTGATCGAATATTTATGTAAACTAGCTGCTTCAATTGTATTAGGCCTTGGATATACCTTTAAAGGAAAGCCCGCGCAATTTTGGCCTATTGTAAAATTTAGAATTGATACCTTAAAAGGATTGATTGGACTTTAACAACTACAAAACCTTGTAGAGTTTTTTTACATTAAAAAGTATGGCTGGAATCCAAGTGGTTAAACGCAAACAGTTACCCATAAACCGTACTGCATTTTTTTTCTGGTTCATTGGATTTGCGATAAGGCATATAAGCGCTCCCCACATGTAATTGAGGTAATGAAATAAACACCAGCTTATTCCAAAAACCTTACGCACCAATAAATGATTGGAGACCATGAGTTGAAGTCCTTTTTTATCGTACAGATAGTTATAATCATTTACGGCACTCCCACTTGCATTTGAAATATTAACCCCTTCTAAATGTACCACGCCTAAGTTCCCATAAAGTTCAAGGGTACCAATTTTACCAAGTCTATAGCACCACTCTACTTCTTCGCCATATAAAAAAAACGATGTATCAAGCATGCCTGCTTTATTGATTGCATCTTTTTTGGCCATTAAAAATGCGCCAGAAATCCATCCTACCTGCTGTGTTCCAACTGCTTTATCTAAACTAGGTTTTGAAACATTAACACCTGCTGCTAGTTTTTTTAAGATGGATCCCCAAATAGGAATTTTTAATAAATAGTTTAATCCGCCACGCATAAAATGCGAAGCACTGTATTGAGGAATACCTTCTGGTGTGTATAGTTGAACACCACAAGCAACAGCGTCACTGTCTTTTAAATAGTTGTAACAGGTAACTAAACTATTGTCTGTAAAATAAGTGTCGGGGTTTAACAATAAAACAGCGTCACCTTTTGTAGCCTCAATACCCTTGTTGCAAGCCCTTGCAAAACCTGCATTGTAGCCCATTTCAAGCCATTGAATAAAAGAAAATTGATCTAGAAGTTCTTGTTTATCATTGGGGCCAGATGCGTTGTTTACTACAATCCATTCTATATTTTCTGATGCATATAACTGCGCAACAGAAGCAAAAAGCTTTGTTAGCCAAGGCATGGAGTGATAGTTAACAATAACAACGGAGAGCATTGATTTTTAATGATTGGGTTTTAGCAAATAATTAAAAAACATAAGTGTCTTAGATACGATACCTATTTTTAAAATGGATAATGGCATATTTTGTTGCAGCGCAAGCATATGATGTATGACAGGTAAAATGGTTTGCTCATTGACACCTGTTACAGTTATATCTTGTATCGAACGTATTTTATAGTTTCGAAGCAGGCGCCAGTAATAGTCATAAATAAGAATATCCTTAAACGCTGTATTCCCTATTTTGCTGGCAAACCAAATATTTTCTTTAATGATTACGTCTTCGTTGTTTCGGCAAAAAACAGTGGTTTGATCTTCATGGAGCCCAATGCTTACCAAATGCGCATCTAGGTATTTATAGCCATGCCCAGCTTCTAATAACTGAACATAATAATCAACATCAACAAGCCAAATATAAGCTTCATCATACCTAACAGAAACTTTACTGCGTAACATGGTATTACTAGGTGGTCCAATAACATTAGCCCTTACTAAGTGATTGGGATGCTTTTGCATGTCCTTTAGCAAAGAAGGAATTGCTTGTAATTGTAAAACTTGACCATCTGGTTGAATAGCCGTATTTCTACAAAAAACAAAATCTACTTGTGGGTTTGCCTCAAAGGTTTGAACATAGGTTTCAATAGCATGATCTACTTCAAACCAGTCATCTTGATGCATCAGCATATAAAAATGACCAGTAGCTTTATTAAGCGCGTTGTTCCAATTGATGGGGCTTTTTAAAGCTGGATTGTTGTGATAATATTTAATAGAGATAATAGAATTGTAAGATTCTATTGCTAATTTTATATCTTGGTTGGGAGAATCGTCAGAAATGACAATTTCAACCTGCTTGTAGGTTTGTTTGAGCACCGATTCAATGCAACGAACAACATATTCTGGCTTTTTATAAGCAGGAATACATATAGATACAAGTGGTTGATTCATTAATTGATCGTAATTATGGGCTTGATTACAAATATACTGCAAGGCATTTTAAAAAACCTCAAAGGGCATGCGCTCGATACTAGGTTTGCCCCTATCTCATGGGTTATGGGTAAAATCATCAAACATGAAGATGATACCACCCTCAAATTAAGAAACCTTGGCCCCATTTCTGTTTTATATAAAAGACCTTATGAATTACTCAAAACATATAGTGAAATATTTGTATGCGAAATATACCGTTTTGATGCAACCCATACAAATCCTGTAATTATAGATTGTGGCGCTAATATTGGTATTAGCAGTTTATACTTTAAATCAATTTATCCAGCTGCAACACTGATTGCTTTTGAACCTGATCAAAGTTTAGCAGACATATTTGAAAAAAATATGGCTCAAAATAGCATGATCAATTATACCCTTCATAGAGCAGCTGTTTGGACAGAAAACGGAACTATTTCGTTTGATAACAAAGGGTCAGAAGCAAGTAGTATTGATGTAACTGGGAATAGTAGTTTTCAAGTACCTACTATAAAATTAGCTACTATTTTAGCTGAGCAAACGCAAATCGATTTATTAAAAATTGATATAGAAGGTGCCGAATATCCTGTTGTTCAAGATATTGCGAACGAATTACATAAAGTGCAACATTTGTTTATCGAATACCATGGTTTAGCTAACGAAACCTATAAATTGGAAACCATTTTGCATATTGTTTCAAATGCAGGTTTTAAAACTTACATAAAAATGGCTGCCGATAATTTAGACATGCCTTTCTATCAAAAACAAACGGGTACTATTTACGATGTTCAACTTAATATATTTTGTTACAGGTAAATCAATCAAACATGACAAATCCACACATTAGTGTTGTTATCCCTTGTTATAATGATGGTAAATATTTACCTGAAACCATTGCTAGATTAAAGCAACAAACTTTTACTGATTTTGAAATTATTGTTGTAAATGATGGTTCTACCGACGAATCAACTATTACCTATCTACATTCTTTATCTGACGACGCGCAAATTCAGGTTATTCATCAGGCCAATGCACGTATGTCTGCAGCTAGAAATACCGGTGCTAAACACGCCAAAGGGAATTTTATTGCAGCCATAGACGCCGATGATTATTTTGATACTACTTTTTTTGAAAAAGCTTTAGCTGTATTTGAAAAAGAGCCACAAACAGCTGTTGTAACAAGTTATATCCGTTTTTTTGGTAACAAAACAGGTAGTTCAAAACCAAGAGGTGGAACCGCTGCTAACTTTTTATTTTCCAATCAATGTCCTGCCTGTGCGATGGTAAAAAAATCAGTGTGGGATGAAGTTGGCGGATATGATGAAGCCATGAAAATGGGTTACGAAGATTGGGAATTTTATATCCGAATTGCACAAAAAAACTGGAATGTACATGTGATTCAGGAACACTTATTATTTTATAGACAAACAGATAAATCTACACTAGCTAACGATACTATACCCAACAGAGCTGCCCTAATCAATTACATTGTGGCCAAGCATAAAGATTGGTACCTCGATAACTTAAAAACACTCATCAATAACAAGGAAGTTATTTACACCGAAAACAGAGTATCGTTTCAGTACATCTGGAAATTTATTAAAAATAGAATCACAAAAAACTATAAATAATTAATTGTATTTATAGTAAAGATAAAAACTGAGCCATCCCCTCTTTTTTAGCCGCATCTAGCTTATAGCTAATATTTTTAGTGAAATAAGTATGTAAATCGTAGGTATTATTTGAATGCGATAGCTGATCAACTACTGTATCAATATTTTCGATTCCAAGCCTATTGGCTTCATTGAAATTTGCAATAAACAAATCATCAAGTGGTTTATTAGACACCCATGTCGCAAATACAAAAGGCTTACCCGTATAGTTCATCCAGGCTTCTGCCAAATCATAACGGTAAGGATAACTGTTGTAATTTTCTAGCGCCCTATCTCCTATTATTACAGCTGCCGTTGTACCATCTATTAAATCCATAAAATTTGCAGGGGCCTCTAGGAGCAACACATCTTTTTTCCAATAGTTTTTTAATAAAATTCGGGCCAGGTTTACAGAGGTTTTACTTTGGTAATCGAGATACACTGTTTGTATAGATTCTATAGGTACTTGGCTAAATATACATACCGAAGCAACAGGCCCTGTAGCACCAATGCAATAATCTGAAATAATATATGACTCCGCTAAATCAGGCATTACCGCCACAGGTATAAGCCCAATATCTATAGCATTATCTTGTAATGCTATGGCCAAATTGGCCGGATAATCTTCTATTAATTCGATACTTTCAAACACGTCATGATGCTGTAAACCATAGAGTAATGGCTTTGTATTTAAATAACTTACAGCCCCAACACGTATTTTTTTGCTCAATTGAAGTAGATTTGCATGCAAAGAAACAATAATTACCCATTAATCGATATCAAATTATGGAATTAAGTCAATTAACAGCTATTTCGCCAATTGATGGCCGCTACAGAAAGCAAGTACAACAATTAGACGAATATTTTTCTGAATTTGCACTGATTAAGTACCGGGTAATTGTTGAAATCGATTACTTCATTTTTTTAGCTGATAAAAAGTTTTTCAAGCTCCCTGCAAAAGCAAAGACGTTTTTACTAGACCTAAAAGATAATTTTACTGAAGACGACGCAAAAACAATCAAAGAAATTGAAGCGACTACCAACCATGATGTTAAAGCGGTAGAATATTTTTTAAAAATCCAACTCGATAAAGCGAGTTGTAGTGAATTAAAAGAGTGGATTCATTTTGGATTAACATCGCAGGATATTAATAATACGGCTATTCCATTAAGTTGGAAAAATAGTATGGAATATGATTATTTACCAGCCCTTATTAATTTAATGCAGCATGTTCAAGATCTTGCTATTACCTGGAAAAATATTCCACTACTTGCTAGAACCCATGGACAGCCTGCTTCTCCTACCAAATTAGGTAAAGAGTTTATGGTATTTGTTGAGCGTTTACACAATCAAATTGCCCTGTTTTTGAATATACCATATGCTGCTAAATTTGGTGGTGCAACCGGAAATTTTAATGCACACCATATTGCTTTTCCAAAAAGGAACTGGGTAGAACTAGCTAACGAATTTGTGGAAGATAGACTTGGCCTACAACGTATGCAGTTTACCACACAAATTGAGCACTACGATTATTTTGCCGCACATTTTGACAATTTAAAGCGCATCAACAACATCTTAATTGATATGTCTAGAGATATTTGGACATACATTTCTATGGATTATTTTAAGCAAAAAACCAAAAAAGGCGAAGTGGGATCAAGTGCCATGCCGCATAAAGTAAACCCCATCGATTTTGAAAATGCAGAAGGTAATTTAGGTATGGCCAATGCACTATTAGAGCATCTTTCGGCTAAATTACCTGTTAGTAGATTACAAAGAGATTTAACAGACTCTACAGTGCTTCGTAATATTGGAACCCCTGTGGCACACATGACAATAGCTATTAAATCTATCGAAAAAGGACTTGGTAAGCTTGTACTCAACGAAGCAAAATTAAAATCAGACTTAGAAAATAATTGGGCGGTAGTTGCAGAAGCGATTCAAACCATTTTACGTAGAGAAAACTACCCTAACCCGTACGAAGCTTTAAAGGATTTGACCAGGGGTAATAATAGTATCGATAAAAAATCGATTCATGCATTTATTACCAAATTAAAAGTAAGTGCAGCGATTAAAACTGAATTAAAAAAGATTACACCACATAATTATACGGGTATTCATCCAAAATTCTAATTAGACTTTTTAGAACATAAAAAAGGCGGCACTTAAAGTGCCGCCTTTTAATTTTTACCTATACGATATTATTGTTTCACCGGTGTATTTACAACAGGCGCTTGTTTCGTCCAAGAACTGATATCTAATTTTTTAGCATTCGGGTACACTTCATCAAGTGTGTTACCATCATACAAACGACCATTTTTAAGTACGTATTTGATTTTGTTGGTATTTCTAATGTTAACGAGTGGATTGTCATTCATGATAACTAAATCGGCTAGTTTACCGGACTCAATACTTCCTAAATCTTTATCCAAACCAAGTGCCTCTGCACCAAGTATGGTTGCTGTTTTAAGTGCATGATGTTCTTTCATACCACCACTAGCGATACTCCAAAGTTCCCAGTGGTAACCAAGACCTTGTAATTGTCCATGACTTCCAACACCTACTAAACCACCTTGGTCTACAATGCTTTTTAATCCTTCAGCATGTTTTTGAAATACATGGTCTTCTGGCGTAAACCAACCACCTAAACTACCCGCTCTTCTTGCAGCTTTTTGATTTAACTCTTCGTATGGAGTAAACCTATTAAGCTTTGGATCGTGTAAAGGACTTTCGGTGGTGTAGTAAAAGTTTTCTGCCCAAGGGCCACCATACGCAACAATTAATGTTGGTGTTAATGTGATTTTACTAGTAGCAAAAGATTTGGTAACATCTTTGTATAAAGGATAAATAGGTAAAGAGTGTTCCATACCCGGATAACCATCAAGCATATGGGTCATGTTAATTTTAAAATCAAGACCTCCCTCGGTTGTTGGCATTAATTTTTGCTCTTTAGAAGCCATAATAATCCACTGACGCGCTTGTCTATTACCAGTCAAGTACATTTTGATGTACTGAGTTTTATAGTATTTACTGTATTGCTCTAGTACTTTTTTTGTTTGATCATAGCTCTGTAAATTATACATCCAGTATCCAACACCAGGGCCAGTACTATAAATTCTTGGGCCAGGAATTTGACCTGCTTCTACCATGTCACCATACGTTAATACATCGGTGGTAGCCGTTTGTGGGTCACGTGTTGTTGTTACGCCATAGGCAAGGTTAGCAGCATACAACCAAACATTATTTTTATGTAGTCCCCAAAAAGGCCACATATGCGAATGGGTATCTACAAAACCTGGAGTGATAGTTTTGCCAGCACAATCAATGGTTTTAGTACCTGCTGGTACTTTGATTGATCCGGATTTGCCCACCTGTTGTATACGGTTATTTACAATCAGGATATCGCCTCGTTCAATCACTTCATCACCACGCATGGTAATAATTCTAGCATTTTTTAATAGAAGTGTTCCCGAAGGAATATCTTTTTGATAAAATACTTTTACCTGTGTTTCAGAAGGACTGTATTTTTCTTTTTTCTTTAATTCGGCATTGTAAATACTATCTGCTTTTACTTTTAATGTATCTGCTTTTGCAATAGTAACAAGTGAATCTGCTAATTTTTTAGCAGCAGGGCCAGCAAGTTTTAATGCAGCGGTACTATCAGAAATTCGTTTTGATTCTGATTTCTTTGCTGTTTTAACAGAGTCTTCTACAAGCTTAGCACGTTCTACATCATACACCCAGTGGCCATTACCTAAACTCCAATGTGCCTTTTTACCATTCGCTTCCCAAGCTGGAAACTCACCGCCTATCTCGGTTAATTGGCGAGCCGGGAAACTACTATTTTGTGGTGATGCCACAGAAATTGAAGGGGTTTTGCCTGCTTCAGGAATCGTAACAACATAAACGTTGTTATTAACCTGAGCTAGTGCAAGGTCCCCTTTAGGTGCCATCAAAATAATATCTGCAGAACTTGGCATTTGTTGAGGCTCTTTATCACCCGCCGATTCTGGTAACATGCAATTATTAATAGGCTCTAAATTAGATCTACTTTTTCCCATTAAATAACCATGATCTGCATCAGCAACAGAACCATAAGTGGTAATACCAGAAACGCGCGCATGTGTTTTGGTATCGGTACCATCCCATCTAATAGACAATAAAGTACCACCGCCGCCATTTAAAAATACGCGATCGGTGTTGGTTGTGAAATGAATATTGCCTCTTCCATTTGCAAAATCAATAAAATGTTCTTCGCCACCAGTAGGCTCTATCCAATTCATTTTTGCTTCCGATCCATTATAAGATGGAGATTCTGCTTCTTTAAAAATACGGTTAGGTGCTTTAAAATACGCGATGCGGTTGTTGTAACTCCAAGCTGGTTGTGCATAATATGCAGACTCAGTGCTTAATTTATTTATGGAAGACCCATCTGCATTAATGGTATATAAATTACCACCATCGGCATCATTCCATGTTACAAATGCCAAAAATTGTCCGTTCGGACTCCATGCTGGCATCGCTTCTACAAAATTATGATTGGTTAAACGCTTTGGCGTTCCGTTGGGATAATCCATCACATACAAACGGTTGAGAGAAGTAAAAGCAAGTTTAGATCCGTCTGGACTTGGTACCGCATCTCTAATTTGTGAACCTAGCGCATAGGCAGTATCTTTAACTGGATAATTAAAATATAAACGAGGGCCTAATTCTAAATTCACATTTGCTTCAAAAGCAATTTCTGAAGGCACTTCTTCAGCTACCGATAATTTCCAAATTTTACCTCCATAACTAGCTAATATATATTTACTATCTGGCGTAAAACTCATACCTGGTAACACGCCCAGCGGTGCAATACTTTCCTGATCATCTCTTTGCACCGGATAAGCCAACCACTTTTCATCACCATTTAATAAGTTACGTAAAACAAGACCTGTTTTATCTTGGTATCGAGAACCATACACCATCCATTTTCCGTCTTTACTTAAAGTGGGCGTAAATGCAGAACCATACCTCGATGTAATGGTATTGAATTCTCCCTTTTCTTTATTGTACACACCAATTTGATATTGTGGAAGTAGTGCATTGTAATTCCATGCACCATTACGCTGACTGTAATACACCAATTTACCATCGGCACTAATACTTGGGTCAATGGTTTTTAAATTACCTGGTTGATCGTTGAGTTGAATACCACCACCACCATCAACATTGTACATCCAAAGTCTAGGAGTTCTTCTACCCTTTGCTGCAATGATGTATTTGCCATCTGGAGTCCAAATAGCATTTACATAATCATCTACATTGGTTTTTGTTAATTGAATCGTGTCTTGCTTTTCAAAATCAAGTATCCAAATATTATCGGCACCACTTCTATCACTGGTGAATAATAATTTTTTTCCGTCAGGGCTAAATCGAGGATGCGCATCAAATGCCAAGCCCTTTGTAATTTGTTTGGCTTTACCGCCCTGCATTGGAACGGTGTAAATATCACCCATCATATCAAAGGCAATAGTTTTACCATCTGGAGATATATCCAAACTCATAAAAGTACCTTCTTTGGTATCAAAGCTGATGGTACGTTCTGCTTTTAGCGGAAGGTCTTTAAATGAAGTATAGACCGTGCTATCTTTGGTTTCTTTTTTTTGTGCAGTAGCGACTACAAAACTGAGTAAAAAGCTACATAAAAAATAGATTTTTCGCATAGGATTGATTTAATTATTGGATACTAAATATAAGATTTTACTACTTTCCAAAGCGTTTTTTTAACGCCTGTAGCGCGTCGTTAACACTAAGGGATGACAGGTCATGATCGGGAGCAGGTTTTTGGACTGCTGGCCTACTAGACGCAGTTTTAGCAGGTGCATTTTCTGTTTGCTTGATAGACAGCGCAATACGTTTTCTGGCGGTATCCACTTCCGTTACTTTTACCTGTACCTTTTGCCCTAGTTTTAAAAATTCGGAAGGGTCTGTAATATATTGGTGCGCAATTTCACTCACATGCACCAGTCCATCTTGTTTAACACCAATATCTATAAAGGCGCCAAAGCGTGTAATATTGGTAACCTGACCAGGAACAATCATGCCAACTTGCACGTCTTCAATTTTATAAATATTAGCGAAACTAAACTGCTCAATTTCTTTACGTGGATCGAGTCCAGGCTTTTTTAATTCATTTAAAATATCCTTGATGGTATGTTCTCCAAATGTTTCAGAAATATATTTTTTAACATCCACTGCTTTAATCACTTCATTGTTTCCAATTAATGCAGGAATTAGAATATTGGCATCTTTTGCAATAGCTGCCACAATAGCATAAGCCTCTGGATGGACTGCACTTGCGTCGAGTGGATTTTCTGATGCTACAATGCGCAAAAATCCGGCACATTGTTCATAAGCTTTATCTCCAAGCCTTGGCACTTTTTTCAATTGCTCTCTGCTGGTAAAACCACCAATTTCCGTTCTATAATTAATAATATTTTCGGCAACGGGGCCAGAAATGCCACTTACATATTTCAATAAATGTTTACTCGCTGTATTTACATTAACCCCAACTTGGTTTACACAACTAATGACTGTTTGATCCAGTCTTTCTTTTAACCTAAACTGATTTACATCGTGCTGGTACTGTCCGACACCTAAACTTTTAGGATCAATTTTTACAAGCTCCGCAAGTGGATCCATAAGTCGTCTACCAATACTTACAGAACCTCTAATCGTTACGTCTTTATCCGGAAACTCTTCCCTTGCAGTTTCTGATGCGGAGTATACAGAAGCTCCATCTTCATTCACTAAATAAATAGGAAGTCCTAATTGTAATTTTTGAATAAATATTTCTGTTTCTCTACCTGCTGTTCCATCACCAATGGCAAACGCTTCTATACAATAACTTTTTACTAAACTTCTAATAATGTGTTCACTTTGATCAAGTCTATTATTTTCATGAATAAAAATAAGTTCGGTTTGTTGCAGCATTCCTTTTTCATCGAGGCAAACCACTTTACAACCCGTTCTATAACCCGGATCAATGGCAAGTATCTTTTTACTGCCAAGGGGTGCACTTAATAATAACTGACGTAAATTTTCTGCAAAAACATTAATTGCTTCTTCGTCTGCTTTTTGCTTTAAGGATGTTCTATATTCTGTTTCTAAACTTGGCTGCAAGAGTCTGCGGTACGCGTCTTTAATTGCCTTTTTCACATGCTCACGCCATGGGCTTAAGTCCTTTAAGTAAATACTTTCAGTAAGTGTAAGAGCATCCTCTTCGAGGGGTGTAATACTCATGCGTAATACACCTTCTAAAAAACCACGGAGTATGGCCATGGTTCTATGCGATGGTATTTTATGTATCGGTTCAGAAAAATCAAAATAGTCTTTGTACTTAATACCTTCCGTTTCTTTATCCGATAAAACTTTGGTTTGAATACAAGCCGTTTGTTCAAATAGTAAACGCATTTTAGCACGTACTACATCGTTTTCGTTAATAAGCTCTGCTATAATATCTCTAGCGCCGGAAAGTGCTTCTTCGGAGGTTGTTATTTTATCATTCAAATACTGCGCTGCTGTTTGTTCCACATCTTCTGATCCTTGCGCTAACATTGTAATTGAAAGTGGCTCCAATCCATTTTCTTTGGCTGTTTGTGCTTTTGTTTTACGCTTAGGCTTGTAAGGCAAGTAAATATCTTCGAGTGCAGCTAGCGTTGTAGCATTGTATAATTTTTTTTGAAGCTCATCCGTCATCTTCCCCTGCTCTGTAATGGCTTTTTCGATAAAATCTTTACGTTCTGTAAACGTTTTTAAAAATTTAGAGGCTTCTTCGATTTGTTGAATTTGAACTTCATCTAATCCGCCTGTTTTGTCTTTTCTATAACGGGCTATGAAAGGAATGGTTGCCGCCTCACCAAATAAATCTAAAACCGCTTGAACTTGTGAAACCTTGATGTTTAATTGTGAGGCAATAGTTGGAGCAAAAGAACCCATAAATACACTTGAAATTTTAATAATTAATGTCTTTTTATCAATTCGGAAATGAGTGTTCTTCCATTATTCTGAATCACAAGATCAAGAATTTGTGCCGTTGCTTTTGCATCACCCCCAGCCCTATGTCTATTTTCAATTTGAATATCTAGGGTACGACACAAATGACCCAATCCATACTTTTTATACCCAGGGAAAGCCTTTCTACTTAGTCTAATCGTACATAATTTTGGTACTTCTAATTGAAAACCAGCAACTTGTAAGTGATGATGCACAAAAGAATAGTCAAAATTGACGTTATGCGCTACAAATACCCTGTTTTCCAATAAATTAAAGATATTGGCAGCCACTTTATCAAATGATGGCGCCGCTGCTACCATTTGGTTGCTTATGCCGGTCATATTGGCTATAAATGGCGGAATGGGCTGGTGCGGGTTAATGAGCGTTTCATAGATGCCCTCTATCTGATCACCGTCATGCAAAACAATGGCTATCTCGGTTATCCCATGTTGCGACGGGAATCCCCCTGTGGTTTCTATATCAACTACTGCAAATTTCAAAACACTGAATTGAGGGCTCAAATTCGCTTTTTTAAGGGTGCAAGACAAATAAAAAAAAACACACCCATTTTTTGTACTTTCGCAACAAAGTTTTGAGCATGGAATTGAGTAAGAATTATGTCCCAAATGAAACAGAAGCGCGATGGTACCAACATTGGCTATCAAAGGGTTATTTTAAAAGTACCCCAGATGATCGCGAGGCATATACGATAGTCATGCCTCCACCCAATGTAACCGGCGTTTTGCATATGGGTCATTGCTTAAACAATACCATCCAGGATATATTAATTAGACGTGCCCGTATGCAAGGTAAAAATGCCTGCTGGGTACCCGGAACCGACCATGCTTCTATTGCCACAGAGGCAAAAGTGGTGGCTATGCTTAGAGAGCGTGGCATTACCAAATCAAGTTTATCTAGAGATGAATTTTTAGGATATGCATGGGAATGGAAAGAAAAATATGGTGAAATTATTTTACAACAGCTAAAAAAAATGGGCTGTAGTTTAGACTGGGATCGTACTTCATTTACCATGGATCCAGATTATTATAAATCTGTGATTCAAGTGTTTTTAGACCTCCACAAAAAAGGACATATTTACAGAGGTAAAAGAATGATTAACTGGGACGTTAAGGCCAAAACAGCGTTATCTGACGAAGAAGTTATTTACAAAGAAGTTCAGAGCAAATTATACCATATCAAATATGCCATTGAGGGCAGTAATGATTTTGTAACCATTGCTACCGTAAGGCCAGAAACTATTTTTGGTGACACTGCAGTATGCGTTAACCCATTAGATGAACGCTACAAACACCTCCACGGTAAATTTGTTTTTGTTCCACTCATTAATAGACGTGTACCCATTATTACGGATGAATATGTTACACTTGATTTTGGAACAGGTGCTTTAAAAGTAACGCCAGCGCATGATATCAACGATTATCAATTAGGTCAAAAATATAATTTAGAAGTAATTGATACCCTCAATGATGATGGCACCATGTCTGAAGCAGCACAGTTTTTTATTGGTGAGGATAGGCTTGATGTGCGGGGGAAAATGGAAGTTATTTTAAGCGAAGCAGGTTTATTAGATAAAGTAGAAGCATACACCAACCAAGTAGGTTTTTCAGAAAGAACGGATGCCATGGTGGAGCCTAGGCTTAGTTTACAGTGGTGGGTTAGTATGAAAGAAATTGCAACACCTGCATTAGGATCCGTTATGGAAGAAGCCATTCAGTTTCATCCGGCAAAGTTTAAAAACTTGTACCGTCACTGGATGGAAAACATCAAGGACTGGTGTATTAGTAGACAACTTTGGTGGGGTCACCGCATTCCAGCTTGGTATGCACCTGATGGTACTGTTGCTGTTGCTGCAAACGCCAATGAAGCACTTTTAATGTTACAAGAAAAAAATGCGTCCCTTACCCTATCTGATATCAAGCAAGATGAAGATTGTTTAGATACCTGGTTTTCAAGTTGGTTATGGCCATTTGAAGTATTTAAAGGTTTATCTAATCCTGGTAACGAAGAAGTAAAATATTATTACCCAACACAAACGCTTGTAACAGCCCCGGAAATTATTTTCTTTTGGGTAGCACGTATGATTATGGCGGGTCATGAATACATGGATCAAAAACCTTTTGAGCATGTATATTTTACAGGTATTGTAAGGGATAAGCAAGGTAGAAAAATGAGCAAGAGCTTAGGCAATTCGCCAGACTTATTAGCACTCATTGATGTATACGGAGCAGACGCTGTGAGGTTTGGCATTATGATATCTTCTCCTGCTGGTAATGATATTTTATTTGACGAATCGGCACTTGAACAAGGTAGAAATTTTAACAACAAGCTTTGGAACGTTCTTAAACTAATACAGGGTTGGGAAAAAAGAATTCATAGCAACTTAGATGCGCAAAATGAAAAATTTGCGATGGATTGGTTTGAAAATAGATTGTCGCAAGTCCAACAAGAAGTAGATGTTTTATTAAATGGCTTTAAATTATCAGAAGCACTTAAAACAATTTACTCGCTTATTTGGGATGATTATTGCAGCTGGTATTTAGAGTGGATTAAACCAGGTTTTGAACAACCTATTTCAAAAGAAGTATACGATAAAACGGTTCATTATTTGAATGAAATGATGCACATGCTGCATCCATTCATGCCATTTATTACCGAAGAAATTTATCATTTAATAAGCCCTAAGCAGGATGATTTATGTAATAAAATGGCAGCTTCTGTTAAGCAATCGAATCCAGAAATTGTCGCAGGCGGTGAGCTTTTAAAACAAGTGATATCTGCACTTCGTGATGCTAGAAATAAAAATCAATTAAAGCCTAAAGACACAATCACACTGCATATTCAAACAGGCAACAACAGTACGTATAAAGCCATTGAATCAATTTTGTGCAAACAAGTTAATGCAACAAGCATTTCCTACACAAATAGCAGTATTGATAATACCATTGTTGTAGCTGTAGAAAAAGATAAATTTTTTATTGAAACAAGTATCGAGCTTGATGCAACTGCTTTAAAGGCAACACTTTTAGCGGATCTAGCTTATCAAAAAGGGTTCTTAGAAAGTGTTTCAAAAAAATTAAGCAACGAGCGTTTTGTACAAAATGCAAAACCGGATGTGGTAGCACTTGAACAACAAAAACAAGCAGATGCTATAGCCAGAATTGCAACCATAGAAGAAAGTTTACAATCATTATAATCATCCAATTTATTGTAATGCGTAAATTATTATTGCTGGTAACATTATTTTTTTTTACACTAATCGCTTCGCAAGCGCAGTCTACTTCTGAACTTAATACGCTAAGACGTATCAATCCAAACAATCCAAATAGTGCAGTATGGAACAACCTCTCTAATACTTCGAAATACATAAGTGTGGGTGTACCTGTAGGTTATTTTGTGGCTGGAATGATACATGACAACAAAGCGTTAAAGCAAAAAGCTGCTTATATAGCTGCAGCAATTATTTTAAATACCGCTTCTACTACCCTATTAAAAAATGTGGTAAAAAGAGAAAGACCTTATCATACCTACACTGGTATTTTTCCAGATAAAATAAAATCAGATTTCGCATTTCCATCGGGGCATACGAGTAGTGCTTTTGCAACTGCTACATCGCTTGCATTAGCTACAAAAAAATGGCACGTTGCAGTGCCTGCTTTTGTATGGAGCGCCGGTGTTGGTTATTCCCGTATTTATTTAGGTCAGCACTACCCTTCTGATGTTATCATGGGTGCGCTTGTTGGCACTAGCTCTGCCATCATTTGCCACTTGGCTTCTAAGCAATTAACAAAGCGCAAAAAATCAAAAATGTTACAGATTAAATAATGTCTACCGTATTAAATATTAGAGAGGCTAGCAAAGATGATATTGCTACTATTAAAGAAATAGCAAGCATTACTTGGCCTGTTGCTTATGGCACATACATTAGTAAAGCTCAGTTAGATTATATGTTAGACATGATGTATAGTGATACCTCTTTACTTGAGCAAATCAATAAAGGACATCAATTTTATATTGCAGAACACAATAACACAGCTATTGGGTTTGCTTCTGTATCAAAAGAGGAAGACAATACTTGTAAGCTTAATAAATTATATGTTTTGCCAACGGAACAAAAAACAGGAGCCGGTAAAGCGTTACTTTTCAAAACAATTGACTTCGCAAAATCGCTAGTAGCTAACTGTTTGTATTTACAAGTCAACAAACAAAACAATGCCCAGCATTTTTATAGTAAGCTTGGCTTTTCTGTCAGAGAAGCCTCAATTTTAGAAATTGGCGGCGGGTATATTATGGATGACTATATTATGGAATTAAAACTGAGTTATTAGTACACCAGCACGTGGGTTTGCTTGATAATGCCCATAACAAATACACTTTGCACATGACCAATATTATCTGCTTCACTTAATTTATTAACGTGAAAATTATAATAGTCATCCATGTTTTCTGCTACTACTTTTAGCATAAAATCAAATTCACCAGAAATATTATAGCACTCGATTACTTCGTGCATTTCTAAAATACTTTTAATAAAACGGGCGCCTGCATTTTTATTGTGTTGTTTAAGAGAAACGTAACAAATAACGGTTAAGCCCTTTTTAACTTTATTGGGTTCAACCAGCGTTGCATACTGGGTAATAACACCTTCTTCTTCTAACCTTTTAATGCGTTCATGAACTGGCGTGGTACTAAGCCCTACTTTATCAGCAATTTCCTTAACGGTGGCTCTTGCGTTGGCTTGCAATAGCTTTAAAATAGCGAGATCTTTGCTATCTAAACCGTTTGCAATAGTGGAATCTTCTTTTTGACTAGTTTTTTGAGGCATAAAATGTGTGTTTGTTCTATATTATAAGTCAAATATAATACTTTATTCTATTTATAAATATATTTTTAGAATTAAATACTATAAATATACCTTTGCACTTCATAAATAATCTAAATAAGTAATTATGTCATCACTTTCGTCTATCGACTTTAGTTTAAAACACAAAGTAGCGGATATCAGTCTTGCAGATTGGGGCCGTAAAGAAATCAGATTAGCTGAAGCAGAAATGCCAGGTTTAATGAGTATCCGTGAAGAGTACGGACCAAGTCAACCATTAAAGGGAGCTCGTATTGCGGGTTGCTTACACATGACGATTCAAACAGCTGTACTCATTGAAACTTTAACTGCATTAGGTGCAGAAGTAAAGTGGAGTTCTTGTAATATCTTTTCAACACAAGATCAAGCCGCTGCTGCTATCGCTGCAACAGGTGTTGGTGTATTTGCTTGGAAAGGTCAAACCGTTGAAGAAGGTGACTGGTGTATCGAACAAACATTATTTTTTGGTTCTGAAGACCGTCCATTAAATATGATTTTAGATGATGGTGGTGATTTAACCAATATGGTACTCGATAAATACCCTCAGTTTGTTGATGGTATTAAAGGTTTATCTGAAGAAACAACGACAGGTGTTCACCGTTTATACGAGCGTATGGCTAAAGGTACTTTACCAATGCCAGCTATCAATGTAAACGACTCTGTTACAAAATCTAAATTTGATAATAAGTACGGTTGTCAAGAGTCTTTAGTAGATGCGATTAGAAGAGCTACTGATGTTATGATGGCTGGAAAGGTTGCTGTAGTTGGTTCTTACGGTGACGTAGGTAAAGGTTCTGCAGCTTCTTTACGTGGTGCTGGTTGCCGTGTAATTGTAACAGAAATTGATCCTATATGTGCTTTACAAGCTGCTATGGATGGTTACGAAGTGAAGCGTATGATTGATGCAGTTAAAGAAGCTGATATTGTTGTTACCGCTTCTGGTTGTCGCGACTTGATCAACGAAAAGCATTTTAGAGTAATGAAAGACAAGGCCATTGTTTGTAATATTGGTCACTTTGATATTGAAATTGATATGGCTTGGTTAAATACAAACTATGGTCATACAAAAGATACCATTAAGCCTCAAGTAGATCTTTACAATATTGATGGTAAAGATGTTATTGTATTAGCAGAAGGTAGACTTGTAAATTTAGGTTGTGCAACAGGTCACCCTTCATTTGTAATGAGTAACTCTTTCTCTAACCAAACACTTGCTCAAATAGAATTATGGACAAACCATAAGAACTATGAAAACAAAGTGTATGTTTTACCTAAACATTTAGATGAGAAGGTTGCACGTTTACACCTTGCTAAAGTGGGTGCTCAACTAGACGAACTAACTACTGAACAAGCAGCTTATTTAGGTATACCACAACATGGTCCATTTAAGTCTGATTCTTACAGATATTAATAGTTCCCCCGGATTTAAAAAATGCCCGACCTTTATGGTTGGGCATTTGTTTTTTGCCCCTATTTTACATGAATCGTTGCTGTTGTCACATACTCGTATTTCTAGTATCACTTATCATAATAAGTGATCAAGTTTATGCGCAAGATGATAGCACCCCCCATAGCTTACGAGATTCCACAATTTTATTGCGTAGTAAAAAAGGAATATTTAAAAAACTGGGTGATGCTATTTGGATTGATGCTCCACTATTTGAGATGCAAAATAATTCGGGTGTTATAAAAAACGAATCGCCCTTTACAAAGTATAAAGGAAAAATAATCAATCAAATTCAGGTGAATAGTGTTTCGTATGAAATATCTTTTAATGATACCATGCCATCTGGCAAAAAAATTATAAGAGCCCTAGAAGAAGCGCTTTATAATAGCACGACAAATAAAACAATGCTCAAAAATTTATTTTTCAATACAGGTGATACATTGTATCCTTATCTGATTGCTGATAATGAAAAGTTTTTAAGAGAACTCGCATTTATTCAGGATGCAAGGATTGTTGCCTCCATCGACCCTACCGATTCAAATGGTGTTATCATGAATATCCAGTGGAAAGATATATTCCCATTTGGTGGAAGTGGCAATATTGGAAGCATTCAATCTTTTAATGCAGAAATCAACCACAATAATATTTTTGGGCTTGGTGATAAAATTCAAATTAATGCACTTTACGATTTAGATAGACGACCCTTAGCCGCAACTGGTTTTGAATACATCAAACGTAATTTTATGGGCAGTTTTTTTAACCTCACTTTTGGCATCGATAAAATTAAGCCAGCATTTAATAGTGGCCGAAGAGAAGAATATGCACGTTACATAAAAGGTGATTTACCCCTTGTTAGCCCCTATCATATTTTTACCGGTGGATTTGAATTTGGAACATACGCGTCTAGTAATACGTATAACACTAGGGTCCCCTACCAACATATGTACAAGTACGCCTATGGTATGATGGATGGGTGGATGGGTATTAATATTGGAGCTGGACTTAGGGTAAAAGATAATTTACAAACAAGACTTCGAAAGTTTATAAGTTTTCGAGCTATGTCAAAAAGATTTAGTGAAATTCCTGATACAGCAAATATTAAATATAATATTCACTATAGTAATATTGACGCTGGACTGATTGCCTTTAACATATTTAAACAAGAATATTACCACACGAGTTACATTTATGGTTTTGGTCGAAATGAGGATGTGCCTGAAGGATATAGCTTTTCGGTGGTAAGTGGCTTAACACAACGGAATACTAAAACAAGACCCTATTTAGGTATTGATTACGAGAGAGACTATTTTTCAGAACAAAAGAATTATACCAATTTTATACTAAAATTTGGCGGCTACTTGCACAATGGATCTTTAGAGGATATCAGTTTTTTAAGTGCCGTCAATTATTTTACAACACTTAAAAAGTTATCAAATCCAAAATGGTCCAAAAGAAATTTTGTTCAAATTAGTGTAACACAACAAGTGAATACCATATTAAATGAGCCTATTTATTTAAGAAGCGAATATGGAATTCCAACTTTTAAAAATGACAATATTCAAGCTGCTACAAGATTGTCATGTAATATTGAGTCGGTGTATTACAACATGGTTAAGTACTATGGGTTTAGCTTTGCGCCATTTATGTTTGTGAACAGTAGCTATATAAAATTGATTGGAGAGGCTATTGAAAAAGGTAGCATTTACACAGCACTTGGGTTAGGCTGCAGAACCAGAAATGAAAATTTAGTTTTTGGAACCATTGAGCTTAAAGCGTACTATTATCCGCGTACCATATCTAACATGACCCCATTAAATGTAAGCCTTACAACTGGGTTACGATTTAGGTATAATAGCCAGCTTATGCGCAGGCCTGATTTTGTACAACTGAACTAATATATTTTACATTATTTACAACCTTTACCAAGCCATATTGTTATACAAATATTAACATCATTCTATGGTTCAAGCTTATAATTTTCTAGCCAGCTGGCAACTTTTTCCTGAAAAATGCATATTCGAACACGGACTTGCTCCCAAGAGCGGAAATTATAAAATTGAGAGTATCAATAATGGGCATACCCTGTTAATTAGTAGCAACTGGGTAAGTATCGAAAATGAGGCATTTTATACCCAACACGAAGTAGTACCAGATGCCACATTACGTGCATTTGATAACCAAATATTAGCTGACACTTTGTTTGCAGAAATACCAAACGCTTCTACCCTTGTTACCCGTTTTATTAAAGAAGAAATTACGGTCCTAGATGTAACGCATGAAATACTAGCCAACGGCTATTTAAAGATTACTCAAAAAGGGACAAAAGCAGATGGTGAGGCATTCGCAAACATAGAAATTTACCACAAGCAATTAAGTGTAATGCCTTATGCTGCATCGGCTGCAGGCGTTGCTATCAGACCCACCAAAGAAGGTGTTATCAAACACAAGGCTTTGTGGGCCATGGAAGAGCAAACCAATATGCAGCTTGATCAAATCAAGCAACAAATTGAGTTACTAGCAAAGCAAGCTCAAGAAATTAGAAAACGCAAAGAATTAAGTTTAATGATTTACGAAGCAAAGCTTGGATTCAAACCTCAAATAGGACATACCTATCATTTGTATGAGAAAAATGATGGCAACCATATGCTCTCTTTAGTATCACCAGGAGAATGGGGCGGTCACGGGCCTTTTAAACAATTTATTTCAAGTGTTCGTTTACTCGCCGATCATACCTGGGTAGAACTTAGCGAATAAAGACTTCCACCCTTTTCAAATAACTGGTCAACGCGTTTTTGTACGGCTTCATCTTTTATTAAAACAGGTGCATGATGTGGCTTAATTCTAGCATCAATTACAAGTGGTCCTGTACATCCCCAATGTTTATTTTGCGTAAAAGATCCAATACCATACATATCATGGGAAGGATTACTTCTTGTGTACGTAACCCATAAATAATTATTCAGTGTTTGTGCAGTAAAACCAGCATCATCGCAAAGCACAATAATAGCAGTGCCTGCTAATGCTTCATTTGCATGTGATAATTGCGCATTTAATTGGTTCACTTGCGATTCTGCATCTTGCGCATTTGTATAAGTAGGAGCTGTAATACAAATTACGCCGGGCATCGCCAAACCTATACTACCAAAGCCTTCTAGCGTATTTAAAACATCAGGAATTGTGTCTGTAAGTGTTCTTATTTTATCGCCATAAGCTGCAAAAACTACTTTGCTCCCACTATTAATACCCGTTCCAGAATAATCAAGGGTATCCATGGTAGTGTTCGTATAAAAATGAACATCTCTGGAAAGGTTAATACGCTCTAGTAAATAAGTCATAAATGAAAGCGTATCCTGTGCATCAATATTATTAGTATCAGAACCTGTAATAAATAAAAACTTAGCCAAACTTAATTGACCAGTTCCTAAAATATGATTCGCAATGGTTAATAGTTCGGCAGGTTGCTTGGTGGGTGTATAAGGCGTGTAACGCTCACTACCCACGGCTAATAATAAAGGGTGCACGCCAGCAGCATCAACCGCATGTACCGATTTTAAACCAGGTATTTCTTGAGGTATCGCATCACCTGTAATTTCATGGATGAGTTGTCCAAAACTGGTGTCTTCTTGTGGCGGACGACCAACAACTGTGAAAGCCCAGATAGCATCTTTTTTTGCGTACACTTTATGAACACGCATGAGTGGAAATGAATGTTGTAAACTATAATAACCCAAATGATCTCCAAAAGGGCCTTCAGGTTTGTTTTCTTCTGGATACACTTCTCCAGTAATTACAAAATCCGCATCTGTACTTAAGCAAAAGCCATCTTTGTAGGCGTATCTAAACCTACGGGATCCTAATAATCCTGCAAAAGTCATTTCGCTAATACCCTCTGGTAGCGGCATTACAGCTGCAACGCTATGTGATGGCGGGCCTCCAATAAAGCAACTCACTTTTAATGGTTGTCCTTTTTTATTGGCCTTGGTTTGATGTACACCAATACCACGATGTAATTGATAATGGAGTCCTATTTCTTTATTTAATGCATAGTCATTACCTGTAAGCTGTATTCGGTACATACCAAGGTTGGCATTAAAAATACCTGGCTTGTCAATATCTTCGGTATATACTTGTGGAAGTGTTACAAATGCACCGCCGTCTTTTGGCCAATGCTTAATAAGAGGCAAATCTGAAATATTAATTTCTTGATAAGTAACTGGCTGATTGATTGGATTTTTTAAAGGCAAAGCTTTGATGGCAGCGAGGCCAGCTGTAAAATTATCGATTGGATGCTTGATGGCATCAACCGGATTATTTCTTAGTTTAATGAGCTTTTTAACGGCATCTAAACTATGCCTAAAAATGTATTTGCTTCTTTCAAGTGTTCCAAAAATGTTTGAAACCGCCCTAAATTTTGATCCTTTAACGTTTTCGTACAAAATAGCAGGCCCTCCCATTTCATAGACACGAAGGTGAATGGCTGCCATTTCTAAATTGGGGTCAACCTCTTCTTTAATGCGTATTAAATGACCCGCTTTTTCTAAATCAAATAAACAGGCTTCTAAAGATGGATAAGACATGCTAAATTAACAATTTTGAATCGATATAGTTCGGGATAATTGCCTGCAATTTAATGCATAAGGAGTCAAGATTTTAGTATTTTTACAACATGACCCATTTAAGTGTAAACATCAACAAAATTGCCACTTTACGGAATGCAAGAGGCGGCAACAACCCTGATGTTATAAAAGTTGCCCTTGATTGCGAAAAATTTGGCGCCGATGGTATCACGGTTCACCCTAGACCAGACGAACGTCATATCACGTACAAAGATGTACATGATTTAAAAAAGGTACTTACTACTGAGTTCAATATAGAAGGCAATCCTACCGAAGAAAAATTTGTTAAGCTAGTACTAGATACGAAACCACACCAAGTAACACTCGTGCCAGATGTGCAGGGTCAGCTCACCAGTGATCATGGTTGGGATACCATTAAAAATCAAGACTATTTAATAAAAACCATTGCGCAATTTAAAAATGCAGGCATTCGGGTTTCAATTTTTGTAGACCCTATTTCAGCTATGGTAGAAGCTGCTGCCACTACCGGTACCGACCGCATCGAACTTTATACCGAGTCATATGCAACTTCTTTTGCAAAAGGACACAAAGAAGCAGCGATTGTACCTTATACAGAAGCCGCAAGTCTGGCATATAAACTTGGCTTAGGAATTAATGCAGGTCATGATTTAGACCTTCAAAACCTAGCTTATTTTAAAAATGCCGTACCGCATTTAAATGAAGTAAGTATTGGACACGCACTTGTGTGTGATTCCTTATATTTAGGATTACATAACACCATTCAACTCTATAAAAGACAACTTCAATAATAGCCACTATGAAAAAAACAATGCTTGCATTTCTTGTGTTACTAAACACCATTGGATTTGCGCAAAAAATCAAACCCGTGTTACCAGTGCCTACCAAAGAGCATTTGGCTTGGCACGAAAAAGAATTTTATTTGTTTATACATTTTGGCCCTAACACTTTTACCGATAAAGAATGGGGTGATGGTAAAGAAGATCCAACTGTTTTTGCACCTACCCAGCTTGATTGTAACCAATGGGTGCGCGTTGCAAAACTAGCTGGAGCAAAGGGTATAATATTAACAGCTAAACACCATGATGGCTTCAGCTTGTGGCCTACTAAATATAGCACACACACGGTAAGAGAAAGCAAGTGGTTAGAAGGCAAAGGTGATGTAGTTCGCATGTTATCTGATGCATGTAAAAAAGGGGGTCTAGAAATGGGTGTTTATATTTCTCCATGGGATAGAAACCACCCCGATTATGGTACGCCTAAATACAATGATATTTACATTGCTACCATGAAAGAATTATTAACTGGCTATGGTAAATTTTTTGAATTATGGTGGGATGGTGCAAACGGTGAAGGCCCAAATGGCAAGAAACAAGAATACACATTTAGACGTTTTGAAGATTCGGCATTTGCCTATCAGCCGCATCTCATGATATTTAGTGACATTGGGCCAAGCATCAGATGGTGTGGAAATGAGCGTGGCATCATTGGCAATACCAATTGGAACTTATTAGATACGGCTGGTTTTTATAGAGGTCATGGTGGTCCACCAGAAGACACGCTTAACCAAGGTAATGTAAATGGTAAATTATGGATCCCTGCAGAGGCCGATGTATCTATTAGACCAGGATGGTTTTACCATGCCAAAGAAGACAACAAAGTAAAATCTCCCAATACCCTATTTAATTTATTTTTAAAATCTGTGGGTAATGGTGGCAACTTATTATTAAATGTTCCTCCTGATAGACGTGGACTTTTTCATGAAGCAGACTCTGCATCACTTGTGGGTTTTGCTGCGCTTCGAGAAAAAGCATTTAAGAAAAACTTGTTAGTAGGTATGACACCAGCAACAAAAACAACGGCGAATGGACTTGTAACTTTAACGTATACCTTTAAGAAAGCTACAAAGCTTAATGCGGTTGTTTTACAGGAGTTAATTGAACATGGTCAACGTGTTAAAACTTTTACGATAGAAGCTAAAGAAGAAAGTGCTTTTGGAAAGACCAATAATTATTTCAAAATATTTGATGGTACTACTATTGGCCGTAAAAAGATTGCCACTTTTGATTCAATTACAACCACTTCTATTAAAATCACCATCACAGATGCAAAAGCAGCGGTATATCTAAAACCTACTTCTGCTTACGATTTTGGCTTTGAGGTAAAAAATTAAGTAAATTTGCAACTTAAACTATCATTATGAGTACCGTCCAACCAATTGTAGGTATAATTATGGGAAGCGACAGTGATTTAGCAATTATGCAAGATGCTGCCAATATTTTAAAGCAGTTTAATATCCCATTTGAATTAACCGTGGTATCTGCACACCGCACACCTATACGTATGGTTGAGTATGCAACTACTGCAAAACAAAGAGGCTTGCAAGTTATTATAGCAGGCGCAGGTGGTGCCGCTCATTTACCTGGAATGATAGCTTCCATTACTACCCTACCCGTTATTGGGGTGCCTATTAAATCATCTAATTCAATTGATGGTTGGGATTCTGTTCTTTCAATTTTGCAAATGCCTAGTGGTGTTCCAGTAGCAACTGTTGCACTTAATGGAGCAAAAAATGCTGGCATACTTGCGGCTCAAATAGTAGGAAGTACAAACGAAACAGTTTCAAATACAATTGCTACTTACAAAAACAATTTAAGTAACGAGGTTACAGAAAAAGTGAACAAATTAAAATCAGATTGGAACAATAGTTTCGATGTCTAATAATTAAGGCTCATCGTTTAGATACTAATCGTTAAGATATAAAAGGGTAAATCCTTTACTAAAATCATCAGAATTTTCTATTATGGCACGCACAAAATGGGTGCCATAAATTTTATACCAATCGGCTATATTTTCGGTACGTTCTTGGAGGCTTCCGCCCGGAAACAACTGCTCCATAATTTTTGTTATTTGCTGTTGCTCCACTTCATACTTTCTTTTTTCGGCACGAAGCATTTTCTTTTGAACCTGTAATAACTTTTGTGCTTGTTTGTGGGATAATGCCTCAATATGATCCACCAAACTTGCATCAATTGCTGCTGCCTGTTCTTTAATATTTGCATACTGCGCTTCTATGGCAGCTATTTGAGCATTAATTTGTAAATGATGCACCGAATTCGCTTTTACAAAACTATCTATAATTACTTGCGGGCGTCCTTTAAATAAATTGATGGTGTTAATATGCATCTTTTGTAACTGCAGAGCTTGTTTGGCCGGCACTAGTAAAAATGAATTACGCAACAATAATACTGGGAAAGGCACTTCAGCTTCAGCAAAAACTTGTTTAAGTTCTAACCAATAAGCAAGTTCTCCTCCTCCTCCAATAAATGCGATATTTGGTAAAATAGTTTCCTGAAAAACACCCCTCAAAATAACATTGGGGCTATAATTTGCTGGATTATTTTGTACGTCTGCTAAAATTTGTTCTTTGGTAAAGCTTAGTCCTAAAGGAGTTACTTCATAGCCTGCATCTGTTTGAACAATGCGTTCTCTTTTATCAGCTTGTAAATAAAATAAATTAATTTCCCTACCAGCAGCCTGTACTTTATAATGAGCACTTAAATTTTTGATGGTTTGCTGTACGGCTTTATTGGAAAATCTAGTGGTTAATTCTTTTTCAATTACACTTGTAAATAGTGATTTTAATGCTTCTGAATCCGGCTGTACAATTACTACACCATATTCACCAAAAAGATGATTTACAATTTCAAGTGTTGCCTGTGCAATTGTTTTACCAACCGTAAATGTTTCTTTTAATATTGACACCCAGCTTGCACCTTGGCTAGAAACACCTATTTGACCTTCTACTTGTTTAATGAGGGCTATTAATTTAGCATCAACCAGCATTCGGCCAACGGCGCCTTTTTGGTTTGTTTCCCAAACAAGTTTTTGACCACCTACATTGATAAAACCAAGCTCGTCTAAATCGGCATCTTCTGATCCCATGTAATACACAGGTACAAAATTTGCCTCCGGGATTTGCTTTTGTAATGATTTTGCAAGCGCCACCGTATGGGCTATTTTATAAATAAAATAAAGCGGCCCCGTTAATAAATTAGGTTGGTGTGCTGTTGTAATAGTATATGTATTTGCTAATCCTAAAGATGCAATGTTAGCTTTAACCAATTCTGTTAAAGAAATTGACTGGTACTGCAACGTGAGTGCATCAACAAGCGCAGCTCTTGGTGTATTAAAATTATTGCGTGCTGCAATGGCTTCCTTTATCCCTTCCAAATTAGGCGGATGGGTATAAAAAGGTGCTATATTCTGGTTGGCTTCTAGGTAATCAGAAACCAGCTTAGAAAAATAGCCCGTTAAAGGATAGGCAACTTGCTCGGCAGCTTTAATCATAATTAGGGTTAAAATTACAACAAGGGCAGCAAATAACGTAAGATTCGCTAGAATAGTTACATTTGTTAGGGCCATTTTAATAAAGCCCGTTTTGTTATGGAAAGCTATGGTAAAATATTACTGATTGCCATGCCGGCATTTTTGCTACTTGTACTTATAGAAAAATGGTATGGCGTTTTAAAAGGTAAAGAAACCGTTAGAACATTTGATATGATTGCTAGCTTGAGTTCTGGTGTTACCAATGTAACCAAAGATGTACTTGGGCTTAGCATTGCCGTAATAAGTTACGGCTGGATGGTGGAGCACTGGTCTTTAACCAAAGTACCAGACGGCCCTCTAACCTATATTATTGCTTTTATGGCACTTGATTTTGCTGGCTATTGGATCCATAGAATTGCACACCAATACAATATATTTTGGAACAATCATATTATTCACCACAGTAGTGAAGAATACAATTTGGCCTGCGCTTTACGTCAAAGCATTTCGTCAATTGTAAAAATATTTGTGATTTTTTTATTACCAGCTGCATTATTAGGAGTGTCTTCAAAAGTAATTGCGATTGTAGCACCACTTCATTTGTTTGCTCAGTTTTGGTACCACACACAACATATTGGCAATATGGGCTTTTTAGAAAAAATTATTGTAACGCCTTCGCATCATAGAGTGCATCATGCTATCAATAAAGAATACCTAGACAAAAACTATGCGCAGATATTTATTTTTTGGGATAAATTATTTGGTACGTTTAAAGAGGAAGATCCAAATGTACCTGCTGTTTACGGTATTACAAGAGCCGTTCAAACATGGAATCCTATCAAAATAAATTTCATACATGTATGGTTACTTATCAAAGATGCATGGCGAACAAAAAGTTGGTCTAGTAAATTAAAAATTTGGTTTATGCCAACTGGTTGGAGACCCGCAGATGTTGAAGATAAATACCCGGTAGATAAAATTGAAGACGTATATCATTTTGAAAAGTACGATACCAACGAGACTAAAAGCCTCGTTATTTGGTCGTATTTGCAACTTGTAGCACTACTTTTATTTATCAGTTACCTGTTTGGTAATATTGCTCAAATTGGTAATCCTAATATGTTTGTATACGGCTTGTTTATTTTTGCTTTTGTATATGCGCACACAGAGCTGATGGATAGAAGTGGCGAAGCACTTATTTCAGAAGTTGTAAAAGTGGCTATTGGTGTAGCGGTTTTATATTTCCAAAAAGATTGGTTTGGCATTAATGGTTATTATAGTAACGCAAGTGTATTTATTATCTTATACTTTATTGTTTCACTTGCTGCTACTTTTTACTTTCATTATTTAGAACGACCTTCACTATCTACTAGTTCACCTTCAATGTCGTAATCGTAGGCTTTGGTAATTTTTACCCAAACAAAATCTCCAATAGTGAGTTTCTTTTTGGTATTAATAACTACTTCATTGTCTACTTCCACGCTATCAAACTCGGTGCGTCCTAAATAACGTCCCGCTTCTTTTTTGTCGATAATTACTTTTAGAATTTGGCCAACTTTCTCTTGGTTTTTTTCTAGCGAAATTTCTTGCTGTACTTCCATAATAGATTGAGCGCGTTCTGCTTTAACATCGGCAGGAACGTCATCTACTAAATCATGGGCAGAAGTGTTTTCTTCGTGGCTATAACTAAATATACCTACCCTATCAAAACGGTGTTCTTGTAAAAATTCTTTTAGCTCTTCGATATCGTCTTCTGTTTCACCAGGGAAACCAGCAATTAAAGTAGTACGCAAACAAATACCCGGTACTCTTGCTCTAATTTCTTTAATCAGTACAGACATGTCTTCACGCGTAATATTACGCTTCATCGCTTTTAACATGCTATTACTAGCGTGCTGTAGCGGCATATCTAGGTACTTGCAAATATTTGAACGCTCCCGCATTACATCCAAAATTTCCAATGGAAACTTACTAGGATATGCATAATGCAAACGGATCCATTCGATGCCTTTAACATCTGCTAGGGCATGTAATAATTTAGGGAGTGACCTCTCTTTGTAAATGTCTAATCCGTAATAGGTAAGTTCCTGCGCAATAAGCATGATTTCTTTAACGCCTTTTTTTACAAGACCTTCTGCTTCGATTACTAGGTCTTCGATGGTTCGGCTAACGTGCTGTCCACGCATAAGTGGAATGGCACAAAATGAACAGGTACGGTTACAACCTTCACTAATTTTTAAATACGCGTAGTGTTGCGGTGTACTTAAAAATCGCTCTCCTACTAATTCTGCTTTATAATCTACATCAAACTTTTTAAGCATTAAAGGAAGTTCCATCGTACCAAACCAAGCATCTACCTCTGGCATTTCTGACTCCAAATCGCCTCGGTATCTTTCACTCAAACATCCGGTTACGTATACTTTATCTAGTTTACCCCTGCGCTTTAATTCGAGTTGGTCTAAAATGGTATTGATACTTTCTTCTTTCGCTTTGTCAATAAATCCACAGGTATTTACCACTACTACATTGTGGTCTAGCTTAGTGTTTTCATGTACCACTTCTATGTCACTAGCCATGAGCTGACCGCTAAGCACTTCACTATCCACTAAATTTTTACTACAGCCTAGTGTAATAATATTAACCTTGTCTTTATGTAGTGTTTTTGACTTCATGGATTATTTATGAATTTCACTCGAAAAATGAAAAGTAATATCTGGGTTATTGGTGATTTCGGTGTTTAAAAACCATTCACTTTGTGCTAAATAAACGGGATTACCATCTTTATCTACTGCAGCATTTTGTTGCTTGAATCGTAAAAAATCGTCGAGCTTACCAGCTACAGTAGAAGTAAGCCAGCAGGCTTTATAAAATTGAAGGGTTCTAAATTCGCAGGCTGCTCCATACTCATGGAGGAGTCTGTACTGAATGACTTCAAATTGTAAATCACCCACACAACCAATAATTTTTTTGTTACCACCAAACTGTGTAAACAACTGCGCTACTCCTTCATCAGTTAATTGACTAATCCCTTTTTCTAATTGCTTTGTTTTTAGGGGATCTTTATTTACAAGCTCTTTAAAAATTTCTGGCGAAAAAGTAGGAATGCCTGTAAAGAAAAAATCTTCTCCTTCAGTTAAGGTATCACCTATTTTAAAATTTCCGGTATCAAATAAACCTACTACGTCACCAGGGTATGCGTCTTCAATAACATCTTTGGTACGTGCCAAAAAAGTATATGGATTGCTAAAGCGCATTTCTTTATCATTTCTTACATGGTGGTAGTATTTGTTTCTTTCGAAACGTCCACTACACACGCGCATAAAAGCAATACGGTCTCTGTGTTTAGGATCTAGGTTGGCATGAATTTTAAATATAAATCCACTAAACTTATCTTCTCCAACTTCTACTAGTCGTTTAGAAGTTTCACGGCTTCGCGGCACGGGAGCAATTCTAATAAACGTATCTAGCATCTCTTTTACGCCAAAATTATTTACAGCACTACCAAAAAATACAGGAGCTACTTTCGCGGTTAAATAATCTTGGGCATCTAGAGCGCCATATACACCTTCGATGAGTTCCACGTCTTCTCTTAATTGATCAGCGTCACGCTTACCTATTTTAGTTTCTAGTAACGCATCTTGTAAATCATCAATTGCAACAATATCTTCTTCATCTGCTTTGGTGCTAGCCGTAAACAAACGAAGGTTCCTGTCATGCAAATTATATACCCCTTTAAATTCTTTACCACTATTAATAGGCCAGGTCATAGGGTGTAACGAAATATGTAGTTCGTTTTCAATTTCTTCTAACAAATCAAATCTGTTTTTACCGTCTCTATCCATTTTATTGATAAAAACAATTACGGGTGTGTCACGCATACGACACACTTCCATAAGGCGTTTGGTTTGTGCCTCTACCCCGTTTACACTATCCACTACCAGAATAACACTATCCACTGCACTAAGTGTTCGGTAGGTATCTTCAGCAAAATCTTTGTGGCCGGGTGTATCTAATAAATTAATTAAAAAGTCTTTATATTCGAAAGACATCACCGATGTAGCTACCGAGATACCACGCTGACGTTCAATTTCCATAAAATCGGAAGTGGCGTGTTTTTTAATCTTATTGCTTTTTACAGCACCTGCAGTTTGAATAGCTCCACCAAATAACAGAAACTTTTCTGTTAATGTAGTTTTACCCGCATCCGGATGCGATATAATGGCAAAACTTTTGCGTCTACCTATCTCTTTCTCGTATTTCATGAAGCTATTAAATTATGCGCTGCAAAGGTAAGGACAGTGGGGCTTAACTATAGCAAAACATTCACAAATATTGACCCTTATGTCACGTACCTTTAGGCTTTAAATGCTTTATCATGAAGAAATACGTTTTAATACTTGCCCTAATTGGTTTTCAAACCCTTCATGCACAAAAAATAGGTAACTTAATTAAAAGAGCTACTTCTTCACTCGAGTCACCAAAAACAGGATTAAGCACAGAAGATATTGCAGGTGGCTTAAAAGAAGCCTTGTTAAAAGGTGCACAAACAGGTACACAAAAACTTTCTAGTCCAGGCGGTTTTTTAGAAAACGCTGCATTAAAAATTATCATGCCGCCAGAGGCTCAAAAAATAGAATCAACACTTAGAAGATTGGGCTTTAACCAACTCGTAGACGATATGATTGTGACTATGAACCGTGCCGCCGAAGATGCTTGTAAAACAGCCATTCCTATTTTTACATCAGCAATTAAAGAAATGACCATTACCGATGGTATCAATATTTTAAGAGGAAGTGATACCTCTGCAACCGCTTATTTGAGAACAAAAACCAACATTGCACTTACGCAAAGCTTTTCGCCCATTATTAAAACTTCACTTGATAAAGTAAATGCCACTAAAAACTGGGAAAAAATAATAACTACCTATAATAGCATTCCACTCATTGGTAAAAAAATGAATCCTGATTTAGTTGGCTATGTAACTGATAAATCTTTATCGGGTATATACACCGAAATTGCTACACAGGAAAAAGATATTAGAGCCAACCCTGCTGCAAGAACCACAGATTTACTGCGCAAAGTTTTTGAAAAAAAATAAGGCCACAATTTCTTGCGGCCTTACTCCTATTATTTGATTAGATCTTAGATGTCAATTGCTTCGCCATACGCTGCAGCAGTTGCTTCTTTTAATCCTTCACTCATTGTTGGGTGCGGGTGTATTGCATTTAAAATTTCATGCGCAGTGGTTTCTAATTTACGTGCCACAACTGCTTCTGCAATCATTTCGGTTACGTTCATACCAATCATGTGACAACCTAAAAACTCACCATATTTAGCGTCATAAATAACTTTTACAAAACCTTCTGTAGCACCTGCTGCGCTTGCCTTTCCGCTTGCTACAAATGGGAATTTACCTACTTTAATTTCGTAGCCAGCTTCTTTAGCAGCCTTTTCGGTGTAACCAACACTTGAAATTTCTGGAATGCAATAAGTACATCCAGGAACATTGTTGTAATCAATTGTGTCTGGTAAATGATGGTGCTTTTTTTCGAGGTAAGCCATATGCTCTGCGGCATTGATCCCTTCTTTAGCAGCAACGTGCGCTAGTGCTTGACCTGGAGAACAATCCCCAATAGCATACACACCAGCAACAGATGTTTGTTGGTATTTATCTACAATCACTCTTCCTTTATCAACTTTAATACCTGCTTCTTCTAAACCAAGATTTTCAATATTTGCAACTACACCAACAGCACTTAAAACAACATCAGCTTCTAGTGTTACCATAGAACCATCCTGCTTTTTAACATGTGCTTTAACACCAGTACCTGAAGTATCTAATGATTCTACAGAAGCGTTGGTCATAATTTCGATGCCTTGTTTTTTATATTGCTTTTCTAATTCTTTAGAAATATCTTCGTCTTCTACCGGAACAATACGCGGCATAAATTCAACGATGGTAACTTTTGTACCCATACTATTATATACGTACGCAAATTCAACACCTATCGCACCGCTACCTACAATAATCATTGATTTTGGTTGCTCAGCAAGTACCATGGCTTCACGGTATCCAAGTACTTTTTTTCCATCCTGTTTTAGGTTTGGTAATTCTCTAGATCTACCACCAGTAGCTAGAACAATATATTTTGCTTCGTGAATTTGCTTGTTACCATCGGCAGCAGTCACTTCTACTTTTCCTTTTGATACTACTTTACCATAGCCCATAATGACGTCAATCTTGTTCTTCTTCATTAAGAATTGAACTCCTTTGCTCATTTTATCGGCAACACCACGGCTGCGCTTGATAACACCACCAAAATCGTGGGTACCAGTTGCATTGATACCATAATCGGCACTATGCTTAACATATTCATATACTTGGGCACTCTTTAAAAGGGCTTTGGTAGGAATACAACCCCAGTTTAAACAAACACCACCAAGGCTTTCCTTTTCAATAACGGCTACTTTAAAACCTAATTGAGAAGCACGAATAGCAGCTGGGTATCCACCAGGTCCGCTACCAATAACAATTACATCATATGCCATAAAAACTAAATTACTTGATTATTAAGGGCCTATTGGCCGTTTGCGTTGCAAAATTAAACTAAAATTGGGCAAATTATTCAAAAAACACACGAACCGTTTGATAAAACCAATTGGTATCTGAAGCGGCTCCTTTGTTTTGCATTTGTTCATTAAAACCTTGCAGTCCAAAGAGTCCTGCCATGTTTCCATTTCGAAGGGCGATTTCGAGATATCCTGCCGAGTTAAACCAGGCTAATTTATCGGTTTCGGCTACACTGGTGTAATTGGCACTGATACTATCTATAACCTCATTACGCTTAAAAACAATTTTAAAAGAACGACCATTAGCTTGAGCTGCAAATTCAGAAGCCGTAATATTGATAACTACGTTTTCGAACTGATCAATAAATAGGATTTGACCCTCAATCCAGTCGGGCCCTACGGTAGGTCGTAATGGATATATTTCGTTGATTGCGGGAATAGCAACGCCCCCATCTAGTAAATTACCAGTTTTACTTACTTTATTGATTGCCATAGCAATTACAGCGGTTATCTCAAGTAAAGTATGCTTATTATTTAAAGGAATCGCTACAAGATCAGTTGGCTTTTGACCCGTAATCATGGTTAAAAGACCATTGTCAGGACAAATAATATACTGCTGGTTAAATTTAGCCATGAGTACATAATCTGTGGCTCCTTCAAATAGATTCACTAAAATACAGTGAAAACTACCTCCCGGAAAATGCTTAATAGCGTTTCCACAAACATAAGCGGCTTGCGGAAAGTTGGTTTGCGGTAAATAATGCGTGATGTCACACAAGTTGGTGGTAGGATCTAGCTGTAAAAACTGACCTTTTATAGCGCCAACCAAAAAATCACGTTGGCCAATATCTGTAGAAAGTGTTACAATGGGCATGCCTCATTGTTAACGTAATTACTTGTAAATTATTTCACTAGCTCGTTATTTTTAAAGAAAAACTTGCGAACCAATTTATCGGCTAATGCAGGGAAAAACTTATTCATAAATACAGCGCGTTTACCTGTAAAAGTTAACACAAGCGTACGTTTGCGCTTTTCAATGGCATTTGCAATATGACCGGCACATTCTTCGGAACTCATCATGGCACCTTCATCCATTGGCGACTCCCCTTGCGATTCACCTATACTATTTAAAGCCGCATTTCTAATATTTGAACTGGTAAATCCTGGACATACCCTCATCACATTGGTGCCAGATTCCAGCAGCTCAGTACGAAGCGCTTCCAACCAACCATTAACAGCGTATTTAGACGCCGAATAACCGCTACGCCCTGGAAGACCCCTATATCCCGCAATAGATGATACACCCACAATAGTGCCCTTATTTTTAATAATAGGATCAAGCGCAAATTTGGTACAATACACAGTGCCCCAAAAGTTAATATCCATAACACGTCTAATGGTTTCAAAATCTACATCTTGAACCAGTGCACGCATTGAAACACCCGCGTTATTGATTAATATATCAATGGTACCAAACTCCTTTATTACAGCCTCAATAAAACCCTTGCAATCTATTTCTTTACTTACATCAGTAGCATGAATAAATAATGGCTTACCCGTATTTGCCGATTGCAATTGATAGAGCTTTTGGTAGTTACGTGCACAGGTAGCCACTTTAGCACCCTTATTTAAATAAAGTTCTACAAGTGCCTTCCCAATTCCGTCGGAACCACCTGTAATAACCACAACTTTGTCTTGCATTTGATCCATAAAAACAAATTATGTTCAAAAATAAGTAAGTAAAAGGGTGTTATTAGAGAAATGTGGGTAAATCAAGTAAAAAAGAACCCTATTTATTTGGCTATTTTTTTAATTCGCTTATTTTTGCACTCCTGAAACAATTAAGTGATTGATTGTGAAGGGTGAAGATTCTGTAGCTCAGTTGGTAGAGCAATACACTTTTAATGTATGGGTCCTGGGTTCGAGTCCCAGCGGGATCACAAAGCCTCAACGAAAGTTGGGGTTTTTTTATGCCGAAAACGTGAATCAAGCTTGCTTTCGTAAACGCATGATGCATAAAAAAACTAACGCAACCAAAGGTTGCGTTAAAAGGCTTTGCGCTAGCTTAATGCGGAAGGGACGGCGGCGGAGTGCAACGGTGCCGACAATCCCAGGCTTAAATAGTAAATCATTTAAAAAATGAAATAATTAATCAAAAGAATAAATATTATTATTATTTTTATATCTAAAATATAATAATATGAACACAATTTTTAAAAGCTCACTTTTATTGCTACTTTTTTCATTCTCAGTATTGGTTTTTAACCTTAGTTGCGAAAAAGAATCAATAGCTCAGAATACAACTCCATACACACTTCCAATTGCAACATCGACAAAGCTTGGTGGCATAATTGTAGGCACAGGATTAAATGTTACTACTGATGGCGTATTAAGTACCCAACAAAATTTAGGACTTTTAGTTTTTGCAAAAGGGGGAGACAAAGCAAATGAATTTTGGACATCAAAATACGATGGCACAGGGCAAGTTAAAATTACAATTTCTGCTCTTCCTTCAACTGGTGAAATAGTAAAAGATAATATTCAATTATCACCTGACGGAAAAAAGTTTTTCTTTGTTGCAAATACTAACCCTTCAAATCAAAATAGTTTAGATGCTATATATTCTTGTAATATAGATGGATCAGGACTAACTAAATTAGTAGATAACATAGATGAATTCTCTGACATTAGATAATAATTTAAGGCTCGTTCCAGCGGCATTAAAAAAACCTCGGCGAAAGTTGAGGTTTTTTTATGCCAAATAGTGTCGAAAATTGCTACTTAGCACTCAACACAAGCAACCTTCCCCCATCTTCTACACTCACATAAATTTTACCTCCAGGTCCCATTTTTACATTTCGTATGCGACCATTATTTTCAAGTAAAATGGTTTCATTACTAGGTACACCACCAGTCATTTTTACCATGAGTAAATGACGGCGAACAAGGCTACCCATTAATAAATTACCATTCCAATCCCTAAACGATGGGTGATTGATAAATGTTAAGCCAGAGGGTGCAAATGCGGGTGTCCAACTTTTTAATGGAGCAACAATGCCAGTTGCAATATGTCCACTACTAATGGTAGTTCCATTATAATTAATGCCCATGCTATACAAAGGCCAACCAAAATTTTCGGAAGCCTGAACGCGGTTAAGTTCACAACCACCACTAGGTCCATGTTCGTTTTCAAAAAGCTGTTTTGATATTGGATCAAAAGCCATTCCTTGCGGGTTACGGTGTCCATAACTAAATATGGTAGAACGTGTAGTTTGACCCGGTAACAAAGGATTATCAGTTGGTATAGTACCATCTAAATTCATTCGATGAACTTTACCCCACATGGTATTTAGCTTTTGTCCATTTTGATGAGGGCTTGTTGCACCTCCAAGACTTCCACCTCCACCTTCTCCGACACCCCAATACAATTTACCATCAGGTCCAAAGGAAATACGACTTCCAAAATGTCCATTCCATGTAGATGCCGACTCAGTGGTATGCATCACCTGCCAATTGCTAGCAGCTGTACCATTTAATGTAAACCTTGCAAGAGATAAAAATCCTCCCGTAATGCTATAGGTTACATATACACTTTTGCTTGAAGCATAATCAGGCGAAATAGTTACATCTAACAATCCACCCTGCCCTGCTGCTGAAATATTTATAGGCAAGCCAGAAATGATGGTGTTGCTTTGAGTAGTTGTGTCAAACAACCTCATTGTTCCTGTTTTTTGTGTAAACAAAATATTACCATTAGGTAAAAAATCAAATCCCCAAATAATACCCTGATTGCTTAGTAGCGTGGTGATTTTGATTTCTGGAGTACCGGTTAAAGGTGCAGGAACGGAATCACTCTTTTTTGAACATGATGTAATAAAAACAAAAAGAACAATTACTAATTGAATTATCCTAGTCTTATTTATAGAGTAAATATTTACCATTGTCATTTTATTTGTCAGTTTGCCTAAACAGCACTTTGTCTGCATAAAAAGTTCCAAAAGGAATTAACGATGCCATAAATGCCCAAAACATTTTGAGTAAATTCCACTTATGTATAAATGAAACTTGAAGCACTAAACCAACATACAAAACAAAGAGAATTCCATGCGCTAAACCAACAATGTAATTAGGCTGCGGCATAGCATATTTATATTTCAAAATCATTGTAAAACCTAAAAGTAAAAAAGAACAGCCTTCTAAAAATGCTACTATGCGTAGACGTCCCAATGGTGTTTTTAATAAATTATTTATCATGTTTATTCTTTCTAAGATTTACTCAAAATTACGGAATCATCCAACTAAAAGATCCATTTACATAATCAAAATAAGCCCTTCTATGGCCTGCATGATGGAGCCATAACCAATCTATATTTTGCACCTGAATTGCAACAATACCAAAATTTTGAAACCCTATTTCGCTTTCTTCTTGGGTAAAGTTTTCTTGCTCAATATGTTCTGGTAGGCCGCTGGTTGGATGATCCGTAAAACTTGAAGGATCGAAATTTGTCAAGTAACAACGCCTACTTGATAATGAGGTTTTTTGCCAAGCGTTGGTAGTAAGATCATTATTAAAATGAAGTTCTGCCCTACCCTTTACTCTTATTTGAATCCTATCTGCGGCATCATAAAATAAGGCGCTAATAGTAGGGTTCAAAGTCAATTCCTGCCATTTTTTACTGCGGGTGTCGGTATGAAAACGTAATTCTTTGCTTTCAGGGATCGCTTTACGCAATACCACAGTTCGCAAACTTATATCGTTACCGCTATGAGTAGCTACACAAGGAGTATGTAAAGGGTCTCTACTTTTAACAGCGCCATTAACTAGCCTGTTCCAAGCGTCTTTTTCAAGATCAGTTAGTGTATAAACTATATTGTTGATTATTATATTATCTAACAATTGCATAAATTAACTGAACAAAATATCTGTCAGAAAGTTTATTATAGGTAGATAATAACCTACATCATATTAAACAAAATCGGGTACCCAAAAGCTACAAAAGCAGTCCAAATAAAATAAACGGGAAGGAACACTGCAATACTTTGCTCCACTTCTTCCACCCCAACTTTGCCTCTAACAATCAAAAATAGTTTACGGCTCACGAGTATCAGGTTAAACAAAATGAGTAAATCGGCACCAAGAACGGAGAGCCTATTTGGCGAAAATCCATAGCTACTAATACGGTATGAAATAGACGAAAGTGCTATAATGTTTACGACAATGGTTAAAACTGACAATCCCAAAAGCAACCACTGGTTCATTTTTTGATCCATAGACTTGGAAATTCCTGTTAATGAAAACAAGATAAGTGCCATAACGGCTACCAAAAGCACATTAAATAGCATCAAAAAGTCTCTGTTTGAGTTGGGGTAATTGCCGGTTGCAATAACGGTAGCAATAAATATAAAGAGGGTAACAAATACAATAGGTGTAAAAATCCTAGCTATAACCGGCGATATTTTGCTTACCAACTGGTTGTTGTTTTGAACCAAAAATGCAGCAAATACGGGTACCGATGATAATCCAATGGGTACTATATAATCCTCAAAATAGATTTCAATTCTTACGCCTATCAATGAAAATAAACCAATAGTAATACCACAAAATAATCCACCCGCGATAAGCATCAGGCCAGACATTACCATAAAATCGCCATTAAAACGTAAAAATGAAATCCTACTATTACTTTTTGTAAAACCGCCATTCATAAAAACGTATCCAAAAACAACCCATAGTAATAGTGGCATATGAATGGCCGCCTGAACAATAGAATCGCTCTTGGGTAAATTAGGCAGTAAATTCATGTAAACCACAGAGGCAATTGTAATTACCACCGGAATAATAATACTTGATAAAACCTGCTTTTGCTTAACAATAAAATAAGCCATTAATGCGCCAAATAATATCAACCCAATATTTCGCGAATAATAAACATCTTGTTCAATTTTTATAAAGTTAGGGACAAGTGCAACCATTGATGCTACAGCTGCAACACAAATAACCATCCACAATTCATTTTTATTACCCCAGTTTACACCTGGTTGCACATAATGTAAGCGCTCATGCCAAACCTTTGCTACGGGCTCGTTTTTAATACTTTCGTATACTGCATTAAAATCCAATGTAAACTGAGCAGCATCTTGACGATACAGTATTTCAAGTACAGCTGGGTTACCTATATTTTCGATGATTGAATGTTTCATGCTGCAATTTAAATTTATACAAGTGCCTCAAACAAAATCTCTACCGGGTGTAAGGCCTTTTCACCCGTTCCATCCTTAATTTGATGCCTGCAACTGGTACCCGGAGCAGAAACAGTGCAACCGCCAGCGCTAGATCTTACTTTAGGAAATAATACAAGCTCCCCTATTTGCATAGAAACATCGTAATGCTCTTTTTCGTACCCAAAAGACCCTGCCATACCACAACATCCCGACGGGATGGTTTCTACTTTATAATTTTCAGGAAAAGACAACAAAGCAACAGAATCTGAAATGGATCCAATGGCTTTTTGCTGGCAATGACCATGCAGTAAAAGCGATTTAGTATTTGTAGTAAACCTATCTTTTGTGATGTTTCCTGAGGCCATTTCTTTGGCTAAAAATTCATCGATATAAAAACTATTAGATGATAAATTTTCAGCAGCAACTAAATTTTGATCCGTTGCTAAATCGGGATATTCATCTCTAAAAGTTAAAATAGCAGATGGCTCAATACCTATTAATGGGCGCTCAGCTGTTACCAAACCACTTAACAATTCAATATTTTTATTGGCAATAATTTTAGCCTTTCTAACAAGCCCCTTTGAAAGCCATGTTCGCCCACTCTCTTCATGAACCGGGATCAACACAGCATAACCCAAGGCCGTTAACAATTGTACTGCTTTAATACCAATATGCGCATCGTTATAATTGGTAAACTCATCACAAAATAAATACACCGTTTTTATGGGTGATTGCGGCGCCAGATAATTTTTTTGATACCAGTGTTGTAATGTTTGCACAGAAATTGATGGCATGGATCTTTTAATGGCAAAACCAGATAACGCTTTAATAATCGAACTCGTTACAATATTTGAAACTGCAAAATTATAAAGCCTTGGTATGCGTGAACCAAACTTAGCAGCCGCTGTAAAATTGGCGATTAGTTTTGACCTAAATGGAACACCATTGGCATCATAATAATGTTGTAAAAACTCGGCTTTTAATTTAGCCATATCCACATTTGATGGACACTCTGACTTACAAGCTTTACAACTTAAGCAAAGGCTCATAACGTCATAAATTTCTTTATGGTTGTATCTATTTTGCTCGGTAGAATGCGTTAAAAATTCACGTAAAATATTAGCCCTAGCCCTAGTGGTATCTTTTTCATTTCTTGTGGCCATATAAGACGGGCACATCGTACCACCAGACAAATGTGTTTTACGGCAATCACCAGAACCGTTACACTGCTCGGCGTGTTGTAAAATATCTTGTTTGTGAAATCTAAAAATAGTTTCAAAGGCGGGCGTGCTTTGCCCGGGCTCATACCTTAGCATACTATTCATGGATGGCGTATCCACAATTTTGTTAGGATTAAAAATCCCTTTTGGATCCCAAGTATATTTTACTTCTTGTAATAATTTGTAATTTTTTTCACCTACCATTTGCTTGATAAACTCACCACGCAAACGTCCATCGCCATGCTCACCACTTAACGAGCCATCGTATTTTTTAACCAGCGTTGCCACTTCTTCGGCAATTGTTCTAAATAGCGCGTTACCTTCTTTGGTTTTTAAATTAATAATAGGTCTTAAATGAATTTCACCAGAACCAGCATGCGCATAATGCACCGCATACAATTCATGCTTATTTAAAATTTCATTAAAGTCTCTAATATAATTTGGTAAATCGTGCACATCTACAGCAGTATCTTCAATAACAGGTACTGCTTTTTCATCACCCGGTAAATTACTTAAAAGACCCAGCCCTGCTTTGCGCAGCGTCCAAATCTTTTTGGTATCGGCGCCAAATAAAACAGGAAAATGATAACCCAATCCTGCTGCGCGCATATCGGCTTCAACTGCATTCGTAAGTTCCAAAATTTCATCTCTCGTTTCTCTAACAAATTCAATCACTAAAATAGCACCCGGATCATCCTTAACAAAAAAACGGTTTTTACTTTGTTCTTTATTTTCTTTGGTACATTCTAAAATATAATGATCAATTAATTCACTCGCACTTGGATTGTATTTTAGTCCAATTAAATTAGCGTGTAATGATTCATCGATGGTATTAAAATGCACACATAATAAACCTGTTTCTTTTGCAGGCGCAGGTACTACTTGTAATTTTATTTCGGTAATAAATGCAAGTGTGCCCTCTGATCCCGCTATTAAATTACAAAAATTAAAAGCTGGGCCACCCGCTGTAAAAGGGCTCGCATCAACTAATATATCAATGGCATAGCCCGTATTACGACGTACAATTGATTTTTTAGGAAATTCTTTTTTAATCTCTTGTTGGTTGTCATAGCTACTAAGCATCGACCTTACCGACTTATAAATTTTTCCTTCTAAATTATCCAACTCACATTTAGCATGAAAATCATCATTGGTAATGGTATTAAACACAACCTCAGATCCATCACTCAAAAATGCAGTTACTTCTAGTAAATGCTCACGTGTACTTTTATAAATAACCGAATTAGATCCACAAGAATTATTACCTACCATACCACCCATCATGGCTCTATTAGCTGTTGATGTTTCGGGGCCAAAAAATAAACCATATGGTTTTAAAAATAAATTAAGTTCATCTCTAATCACACCAGGTTCTACCCGCACCCAACCTTCTTTTGCATTAAGCTCTATAATATTTGTAAAGTGTTTTGATACATCTACTACAATGCCATTTCCTACCACCTGACCTGCAAGCGATGTACCAGCTGTTCGGGGAATTAATGAGGTATTATTAGCCGCAGCAAAAGAAATTAAAGTGGCAATATCAGCCTTTGATTTTGGTATCGCAACAGCAAGTGGCATTTCACGGTAACTAGAAGCGTCGGTAGCATACAATGTGCGCATGGTTTTGTCAAAAAACAAATCTCCCTGCAGTTGCCCTGCTAATTGTTGTAACGCTTTATCCATTGCTGCTTGTTCTGATGCAAATTTAGTTAAAATAAAGAGATAGTGGCTTGTAATTGCTAGGTAATTAGAATTCATTTAATTTAGAGTTTATGAAAATGATTGTTAAAAACATATGCTTGTTATTTTTTGTGTCCATTAGCTTTTTTGCAAAGTCACAAACTAGTAGTAACTACGAGGTAATTAAAAACATCCCCTACTACCCCGAATCTACGCGCAGTTCTGACAACTATATCAAAGAACAATGTGTACTAGATATTTATAAACCTATTGGAAAAACCAATGCACCTGTTATTGTTTGGTTTCATGGAGGTGGTCTTACAGGCGGCACCAAATCAATACCAAAAGAATTACTAGATTATGGCTATTTAATCGTTTCTGTTGAGTACAGGTTAAGTCCAAAAGTAAAAGCCCCCGCATACATAGAAGACGCTGCAGCTAGCACTGCGTGGGTGTTTCAGAACATTGCAAAATATGAAGGGAACGTAAAACAAATATTTTTATCTGGGCATTCGGCGGGTGGATATTTAGACCTCATGATTGGCCTCGAAAATAAATGGTTGGCAAAACATGGCATCAGTACCAATCAAATTGCGGGTCTCATTCCATTAAGTCCGCAAGTCATTTCTCACTTCACCATAAGAGAGGAAAACAACATTTCTAAATTTCAACCTGTAATAGACTCCTACGCCCCGATTTATCATATCAAAAAAGAAACGCCACCTATCGTTTTAATTACGGGTGATAGAGAAATGGAATTACTAGGTAGGTATGAGGAGAACGCCTATTTTTTTAGAATGATGAAAGTGATTGAAAACCCACGCGTAAAACTTTTTGAGCTGCAAGGTGTGGATCATGGAGAAATGGTACGTCCCGGGATTTTTATACTCATGAAAGAAGTAGGCCTTATACGTAACAAATAATTGCTATGCGTTATGCACATTTACACTGCATCTTATCCCCAAATCCCTCTATTTTAACATATTTCGGTGTATTTACACTCAAATTCGCTGAATATTTTGGCTAAAATCCAAAAAATGCTTAACATTATAATGAATTTGCTTGCCCAAATTCACTTATTAATTCATTATTAAACAGACCAAACAAAATCTTATGAAAAGTTTGCTTTTAATTTTTTGTTCTGTGCTGTGCATGATGTCCGCATCATTTGCACAAACACGACAAGTTTCTGGTACCGTAACTGGGCCGGACAACAAAGCAGTTGCTTCAGCTACCGTTAAAATCAAGGGTAGTTCAACAGCAACTTCAACTAAGGCTGATGGTTCATTTAGCTTAAATGCGCCAGCAGGTAACGTTACATTAGAGGTTTCATCTCTAGGCTTTGCAACCAAAGAAGTTTCAGTCTCTGGTTCACAAAGTAATGTTTCAGTTTCTCTATCAACTGCATCTTCTGATTTAGGTGATGTAGTAGTTACTGCACTTGGTATCAAGCGTGAGAAAAAAGCTTTAGGCTACGCTTCTCAACAAGTAAGTGGTGACGAATTAAGAAAAGCTGCCAACTTTAACTTTATGGACGCCTTAAGTGGTAAAGCAGCTGGACTAGACATTAAAATTAGTAGCTCAGGTGCTGGTGGTTCTACCAAAGCAGTATTAAGAGGTGCTAAATCACTTATCGGAACATCAGAAGCGTTATACGTTATTGATGGTATCCCAATGGTAAACAACAAAGGCGGTCAGCCTGGTTCTTACGGTGGTACCGATGGTGGTGATGGTTTATCTTCTATTAACCCTGCCGACATTGAAACTGTAAACGTTTTAAGAGGCGCTAACGCTTCTATCCTTTATGGTAGCCAAGGTGCAAACGGTGTAATCGTTATAACTACTAAAAAAGGTAAAGCTGGTAAAACTCAAGTAGATTTCAACCACAGTACTGTTGTTGATCAAGTATCTGAATTACCTGATTTACAGTTTTCTTATGGTGCCATTAATGGTTCTGACTACAACTGGTCTAAAACTAAATCTAACTACTACCAAAACAATTACGTAAATGAATTTTTTCAAAGAGGCGTAAACGTTACTAACTCAATTTCTGTGAGTGGTGGTAATGATAAAACAACGGCTTTCTTCTCTTATGCAAACATGAGTGTTAGAGGTATCGTACCAAATAATACTTATGCTAAGCACAACATCACATTAAACCAATCTACTAAATTATTTGATAATAAAGTAACGGTTAGTTCTAACGTGATTTTTGCGTATGAAGAAACAAACAACCGTCCGGGTGCTGGTTACTACAACAACCCATTAACTGGTTTGTATTTATTTGCGCGTGAAAGAGATTTCAATGCATACAAAACAAATTATCAAACTTTTGATGCTGCGCGTAACTTAAATAGAATGAACTGGTATTCTACCGAAGAAAAACAAAACAACCCTTATTGGGAACTCAACAAAAACACTAAGCTTCAAACTTCACACCGTGTTATTGCAAACGTGAAACTTTCTTACGATATTGCTAAAAACCTAAAGTTTGAAACAAGAGGAAACATTGATTACAACAACATGCAACGTGATAACCGTTGGGCAGCAGGCGGAAACTCTGTGAGTGTGAGCCCTAATGGTACTTGGTCTTATACCAAATACAACGATCAGGCTTTATACGCCGACGGTATCTTTACGTACAGCAATAATTTTGGAGACTTATCTCTAACTGCGTTAGCAGGTGCGAGCTACCAAAAAAATACATTCAACAATGGTATGAACGTTGGTAACGGTACTGTTGCTTTGATGTATCCTAACTTCTTTACGTTTGCTAACCTTCCTTTCAACATTGTATTTAACCAAACAATTAACAGAACCATCAAACAAGGTGCTTTTGCGAATTTACAATTTGGTTACAAGGACATGTTGTTTGTTGATGTTTCTGCTCGTAACGACTGGGCTTCTACCCTTGCACTTACTGGTAACCAATCTTACCTATATCCTGCATTTGGTTTGTCTGGTATTGTTAGCCAAATGGTTGACTTACCAGAAGTTATTTCTTTTATGAAAGTAAGAGGTTCTTATTCTCAAACTGGTAATGAAGTTCCTTTTAACGTTGTTAACCCTTGGAACTCTATCAATGCAGCTGGTGGCCCAACAGGTATCGGTGGTATTGGAAGAAATACACAAGTTCCTTTCACCAACTTAAAGCCTGAAATTATTGAGGGTACTGAATTTGGTTTAGAAATGAAAATGTTCAAAAATAAAATTGGTTTAGATTTCACTGTTTACAAAGATGTTAGTACCAATCAGTTCTTATCTCTTGCTGCACCGTCAGGTTCAGGCTTTACATCTTACTTTGTTAACGCAGGTAGAATTGAAAACCAAGGTTTTGAATTTACAGTAGATGCACAAGTTGTAAGTACAAGTAACTTCTCTTGGAAATCATCTGTAAACGTTTCTCGTAACACCAATAAAATTGTTGAGTTAATTGCTTCTAATCCTAACTACCAAGTTGGTGGTAACGATGAAGGATTTGCTTCAGTAATTAGAGCTGGCGGTTCATTTAATGATCTTTGGATCCACAAATTTGCTAGAGACGCTTCAGGCCGTATCATTTTAAACGCAACTACTGGTGCTCCAACAAGAGCTGCATTACAAGAAAAAGTGGGTAATGTTAATCCTGACTTCTTGTTAGGTTGGAATAACAACTTTACTTACAACAACTGGTTTGCTTCTGTACTTGTACAAGGTAAATTTGGTGGTGTTGCTTTCTCTAAAACAGAAGCTTTCTTAGATTCTTATGGTGCTAGTGCAAGAACTGGCGAATTTAGAGACAAAGGTGGTATGCCAATTAACGCTGTACAAAACGGAAACCCTGTATCTACAATTGATCCTGCTGTATTTTTCTCTGCAGTTGGTGATAGAAATGGTATCATGGAACCTTACTTATTCTCTAGAACAAACGTGAGAGTAGGTCAGTTAGTTTTAGGTTACAACTTAAAATCTAATAACGCAAAATCATTAATTAAAGAAGCTAACTTCTCATTAGTGGGTCGTAACTTATTCTTCTTATTTAAAGAAGCTCCATTTGATCCAGAACAAGCTATGAGTACTGGTAACGGTATGCAGTCTAACGACGTATTTGGTTTACCTGCAACAAGATCTTATGGTGTTAACGTTAAGTTTACTTTCTAAAATTTTTAAATACAATTTAGTATGAAACAATTATTTATTGCATCAATCATTCTAATTGCTTTTGGATCTTGTACTAAAGATTTCCAATCGACCAATCAGAACCCAAATCAAATATCTGATGAGATGCTTAAGCAAGACTTCAACCTGGTAGGTTCGCCTTTTGCAGGTATGTTGTATGAGCTGCATGGTAATCAGGGTAGTCAAACACAAGAAGACTTGTGTTACGATTCATGGATGGGCTTTATGAATACCCCTACTCCATTTACAAGTAATGTAAACAACACAACGTATTACGTTCGTTGGAACTCTTATTGGGGTCGTCAATACAATAACGTTATGTCTCCTGCAAGACAAGTTATCCGTTTAGCACAAGAAAACGGTTTACCAATGTTTGCAACATGGGCAAAATTGATCAGAATTTTATCAATGTCAAGAGTATCTGCAATTCATGGTCCAGTAATTTATTCAAATTATGGGTCAACAGCAGCATCTATATTATATGATAAAGAGTCTGATTTGTACAGAAATTTCTTTGCTCAATTAGATACGATTCAATCAGAATTTAATGCAAACAAAACGTATGCTGGTTTTGCTAAATTTGACCCTAGCTTTAAGGGTAGTATTCCAGCTTGGATGAAAGTGGTGAACTCAGTTCGTTTAAAACTTGCAATGCGTGTATCAAAAGTAGATCCAGTTTTAGCAAAAGCGCAAGGTGAAAAAGCGTTGGCTGATGCTGCTGGTTTAATTGCTACCAACGCTGATAACTTTAATATCTCATTACTTGGTAATATCATGCCTGTAGGTATGATATGTTTCCAATGGGATGACACTCGCATGGGTGGTCCAATTGAGTCATTTATGGTGGGGTTAAAAGATGGAAGAATTTCCAAGTACTTCTCTCCAGTTACTGATCCTAGCTTATATGCAGATCATCCTACTGTTCCATACAAAGGAATTAGAAATGGTGCTTATTTAGATGCTAAAATTCAACGTGTTCCCTTCTCTAAGGTTTCTACTGATTTTAATGGCGTTCAAACAAGAAGACATATTACAGCTTCAGAAGTTGCATTCTTAAGAGCAGAAGCTGCTTTGAGGGGTTGGACAGGTGCTGGTGATGCTAAAACACATTATGAAAATGGTGTTAAATTATCATTTGCTGATTGGGGAGCAGGTGGTGTAGACTCTTATTTAGCAGATGCTACAAGCAAGCCAATTAACTATGTTGATCCAATTGATTCTCGTAACAACTTTGCTGCTACATCAAGTATCACAGTTGCTTGGGACGAAGCTGATTCTAGAGAATTAAAGCTTGAAAAAATCATAACTCAAAAATACCTTGCAACATTTACCAATACTTTGGAAGCATGGGTAGACCACAGAAGAACAGGATATCCTAAAATTCCTTCTGCGGCTAGAAATGATTCTGGTGATGAGTGGGGTGTAATCCCTGCTGGTCAATTACCTAAAAGATGGCCATTTATAGCTGGTGAAGTTACAGGTAATGCTGCTGGTGTAGCAGATGCACTTTCTAAAATGGGTGCTTCTAAAAATGACATATCTACACGCTTATGGTGGGATACTGGTGTAGCTTCTAACTTCTAGTATTCTGGTTAGAATATACAAAAAAGCCCTCCGAATTATCGGGGGGCTTTTTTTATGGTCAAATATCGATCCGGAAAATTGGTTGTAATAAACTCAACACCTTGCGCAACAAGCTTATCAAAATCTTCATCCTTATTTACCGTCCAACTCCCTAGCATCATATTTTGCTTTTTAGCATTTAGCGCAATAGAAGGATTTCCTATAAACTGGGCATAATTAAAATTGATGCCATTAAATTTAGCTGCTTTAATTTCGTCCAACGACTTATTGTTTTCGAGATATAAAACAGTAGCATTAGGCCTGTTAGCTCTAATGGTTTGAAGCACTTCAAAATCAAAACTGATATAAATAATGCGGTCTTCGATACCTAGTTTTTTAGCAAGCGCAATTGTTTCGGTAGCCGTTAATTGGCTTGTGGTATTACTTAAAAGTGCAGCCTTAATTTCACAAACAAGCAGTGTGTGGTGCTTAGAAGCGGTACCCGTTTTAAAATAATCTTCTAGTAATGGTAAATCTTCACCATTACTTAATTTTTTGGCATTTAGCTCGGTATATGTTTTTAACTCAATGGTATCACCAAAATGTGTAGGATCATGATTAACCACAAGCTTACCATCGAGGGTCCGGCGCACATCAAATTCGCTACCAAACGATTTAATTTCGATAGCTTTTTGTAACGCCGCTATCGAATTTTCTGGTAGATTAAATTCTTTCCAAGCACCCCTGTGTGCTATAATTTTTGTATCTTGTGCTTTTAGTTGTTGTAGCATACAAAAAGTGGCAAGGGTTATAAATATTTTTTTCATGTTGCTATTTAAATTGCTGTAGTGCTTTTGCCACGGTTGAGTCTGTGGCATTTTGTAATTGGTAATACCCTTCTGTTCTCCAAATTTGACGTGCCATTAAAATTTTAATAGACTGTAACAAATAAGCTTTACCAGCCGCAGATACATTGTTAGCTACAATATTATCTTGTGCAGCAGCTGCAACAAATGCATTCCACTCGGCAGTAGCTGGCACAAACCCTTTTGCAAGTGCCTCTGGAGTTTTAAAACCATCAAAATAAATACGGTTATTTTTATACAATTCGTATACAAAATTAGATAGTGTATTGGATAAATACAATTGCATAATTAATGTGTCTTGCAAACTGGTAGCTAATGGAACAATAACATCGGGTGTAATGCCTCCACCACCATATAAAATATGACCAGCGGGGGTCTTGTATTTCTTTCCTTTTAAATGACTTGAATCTGGCTTATCTAATAGCCCTTTGTGAAAGCGGTCCACAAGTTCCTGTTCATATTGTTCTTTACCTACCGAATATGTTTTTTGAATATTTCTGCCTAATGGGGTATAATACCTAGCAATGGTTAAACGAACAGCACTACCATCTGTTAAACCAAACTGCTGCTGCACAAGGCCCTTACCAAATGAACGTCTTCCTATAATAGTAGCCCTATCCCAGTCTTGCAAAGCACCTGCAAGCACTTCACTCGCAGAAGCAGATGTTTCATCAATTAACACGGTTAGTTTACCCGTTTCAAATAACCCAGGTCTTTTACAAACAAAATCATGACGTTTACTATTGGCACCCTCGGTGTAGACAATTAATTTATTATCACTTAAAAATTCGTCGGCAATATCAACGGCTTCTTGCAAAAGACCGCCCCCATTTCCACGTAAATCAAGTACCAACGATTTCATACCCGCTTTTTGTAATTTTTCGATAGAAGCCATAAAGGTTTCATAGGTTCTTTCCGAAAATTTATCAATTTTAATGTATCCGGTAGCAGGCTGAATCATATAAGCTGCATCAATGGGCGACACTGGAATAACCCCTCTTGTAATATTTAAATTGAGTTGTTTGTTATTGCGAAGCACTGTCACTTTTACAGAGCTACCTTCTTCGCCTCTAATTTTAGAACGTACCCAATCGGCATTTATATTTTTACCATATAACGTTATAGAATCGTTGGCTTTTAACAACTGATCTCCAACCTGCAAACCAGCCTTAAAGGAAGGCCCCTCTTTAAATACATTCATCACATTTACCGTATCGTTCATCATTTGAAACTCAATACCTATACCCATAAAGCTTCCCGCAATATCATCGTTAAATTCAGCTAAATCACTAGCAGGAATATACGCAGAGTGTGGATCCAAATGTGATAGTAGCACATCGGCAACGAGTTGATTGATGCTATCCGAAGCAACCGGATCTACATATTTACTATTGATGAGTGAAACCAGCTCCTGTACCGAACTACGTCCAGAAAATCCTAAAAATTTACCACCAGCCGTATTATCACGAAGTTGGTATCCAATCGTCATACCTACAACCATTACAACAGATAACAAAACCGGTAACCATAGACTTATTTTCTTTTTTTGCTCGCTCATTGTTTGATCATATTTAAAGGTCCTTACAAATATCCTATTTAAATAGATAAAATTGCCTTAAAACATTAAATATTAACGAGATAAAGGTTGTTTTATCACAGATATTTTCGTACTTCGTAGTATCATTTCTAAATTCTAAATAATGCGGGTAACCTTAATTGCAGACAGTGGTGCGACAAAATGTGAATGGTGCTTGCTTGTAGATGGCAAGAAAAAAAAGTCCATTATAACGGATGGACTTAGCCCCTATTTTTTAACTGCGGATCAAATTACGGCGCTGCTTCAAAAGCACTTACTGCCAAAAATTAAAAACTTTCCTCCAAAAAACATATTTTTTTACGGAACCGGGCTTGCCAATCCGGCCAATGCCAAAGTTATCAATAGTGTTTTAAAAAGTTTATTTGCCAAAGCCAAAATAGAAATCAACCACGACTTAACTGCTGCTGCTAGAGCATTATGCGGCAAGCAAAAAGGGATTGCTTGTATTTTAGGCACTGGTGCCAACGCAGGCTATTACAATGGAAATATAATTGCTAAAAATAGCCCTGGACTTGGTTATATTTTAGGTGATGAAGGCAGCGGTGCTTACCTCGGAAAAAAAGTGGTACAATATTATTTGTACCAAACATTTGACGAAGAACTCATGGCAGGTTTTACAAAACGCTTTAATACCAGTAAAGACGAAATCTTAAACAACGTATACAAGCAACCGCTTGCCAATAGATACCTAGCGCATTACGCAATTTTTTTAAGTGAAAACCGAGGTCATTACATGATTGAAAACATCATTGAAGATGGTTTAAACGATTTCTTTTTCACCCACCTTTATAAATTTAAAGAGAGCTGGAAACTACCCATCAATTTTGTAGGTAGTGTTGCATTTGGTTTTAAAGATGTTTTAAAAGAACTCTGCAACACCTATGAATTAGAATTGGGAAAAGTTTTAAAAGCGCCTATGGAAGGTTTAGTGACCTACCACAAATAATTTTACATGGCTACATTTACAAGAATTACAGAACAGGATTCCAATTATAGACAGTTGCAAGACATGTCTGTACTTGAAGTGCTCACGAGTATTAACAACGAAGACCAAACCGTGCCCCATGCTGTTGCTGCCGAAATTAATAACATAGAAAAAGTAGTAAGCATTGCTATCGAAAAAATGTTCCAAGGCGGTCGTTTATTTTATATTGGCGCAGGTACCAGTGGACGTTTGGGTATTGTTGATGCTAGTGAATGTCCGCCTACTTATGGCGTACCCTATGGGCTAGTTATTGGAATTATTGCTGGTGGTAGCCACGCTATCACAAATGCAGTTGAAAACGCCGAAGATGACCCCAACCAAGGCTGGCTTGACTTACAAGCACATAACATTTGTGATAAAGATGTTGTTATTGGATTAGCAGCCAGTGGCACTACCCCTTATGTAATTAGTGCACTTAATATGTGTAACCAACATGGCATTACAACGGCAAGTATATCTTGTAACCCGGGCGCCCCATTATCTGCTGCTGCCAAGTTTCCTATCGAAGTAGTAGTTGGTCCCGAATTTGTAACAGGAAGTACTAGAATGAAAAGCGGTACGGCACAAAAACTAGTACTCAACATGATTTCAACGGCTGTCATGATTGGTCTTGGACGCGTAGAAGATAATAAAATGGTTAACATGCAACTCACCAACGAGAAATTAGTGGACAGAGGGGTACACATGTTAATGAAGCAAATTAATACTTCCGATTATGAAGTAGCAAAGGCCCTATTATTACAACACGGCTCTGTAAAAAAAGCAACCGACGCATTTATGGGTTCTTAATTATTGATACATGCACAACATAGAACCGTTTTTTAATTGGAGACATTTATACACTGCCGAAGAAGATGCAAGATCTCCTTTTTATGGTCGTACCTATTCTGAATTTGAGTTTACACAAGTGGTCTATAATTATTTTATTCATCCACAGTGGGATGACTTTGGAAGTCGGACTTTGTATTTAAAATTACTTTTTATAGACTACGAAGAAAACTATGCCATCATTGAACTCATTGGCGAATGGAATGATGCCATAGAAAATGACATCATGGAACTCAAAAGAGAAATTGTGGATCACCTTTCCAAACAAGGCATTTGTAAATATATCTTGATCTGTGAAAATGTTTTAAATTTTCACAGTAGTGATAAAGAATATTATCAAGAATGGTACGACGATGTTTCTGATGAAGATGGTTGGATGGTAGCGCTTAACATGCCAGCGCAAACACAACAAGATTTTAAACAAAAAAAACTACACTATTATATCGAGCTCATGGAAATTGACAATTGGCGAAATTTTAAGCCAGGCCATTTGTTTGAAAAAATAAATTTTGAGCTATCCAACAGACTTACCTTATAATAAAAAATATTTAGCGTTTTCTTTCAAACAAACCTCATACCTATCCCCAACTGTATAGTTAGCATCTAAACTAGCAACCTGCAGTGTCAACCCATTTATTTGTAACTTTATTAAGTAGTGGCTACCACAAAATGCAACACCTACAATAGTTCCTTCAAAACCATTACCAGAGGGCTTTATAAGGCATAACTGCGAGGGCCTAACAAACAATTGCTGATTGTCATTTGCTTCAGGAATCAAATACTTAATTATTGGAAAAATCCCAACACTGATACAATTACAGGCACCTAGTAGTTCCGCTTCATACTCGTTTTGTGGGGTATAAAATATAGTGGATGGATGATCGTCTCTTATAATTGCACCTTCTTTAATAAGTAACATTCGGTTGGCCCAAGGAAGTAAATCTGCGGCATCATGCGATACTAAAACACAAGTTGTATCAAAATGTGTAGCAATATCCGAAATCACATCCTGCATAATTTGCTTGTGAATTTTATCCAAATTAGAAAACGGCTCGTCTAATAGCAACAACGAGGGCTCTGTAGTGAGTAACTGCGCAAGCACAATGCGCTGTTTTTCGCCCCCAGAAATTTGATTGGTTTTACGAGAAAGCAAATGTTGTATTCTACATATCTCGTACATATAACGGGCCCTTGCAGGTTCCATTTTATTGGCCATTTCAAGTAGCTCTTCTACCCTATAATTGTTACGAAGCTCAAAATGCTGCGATAAAAAAGCAATTTTTGGATGGCCCGGAATGAGTTGCTCACTCGGCATTAAAATTCGATCCCCATTAAAAAGTACTGATCCAGTAGTAGGTTCCATTAAACCCGCCATCATTTTTAATAATGTGGTTTTTCCGGAACCTGTTTCACCTGCAATGGCTAATTTTTGACCTTTTGGTAGTCCAAAAGATATGGTGGCGTTAACAGATTCGCCTCCATGATTTTTAGCAACACCACAAACCTCTAATAAAAACATACAATAAAATTAAGCCATTCAACTATTAGCAACCGGTAATTCGTATATTTGAAAATAAATAATTTTAAAATGGCTTTACCCGTAAATAATTCTAAAGCAGGCAAACCTGGAACAAAAAACCAGGCCAACAAAGCACAAGGATCTAAATTTATTGCTAAACCAGGCACCAAAGCAGTGACTGTAGGCAAAAAACCAATTAAAACTGGCGGTTCTAGAGGAAGTTAATACACGACCCTTAATAGATTAAATCTTCGTAGGCAGCTTGCAGTTCCGAATAGGCATGCTTGTCCCCTGCTATTTTGCAGGCCTCCAATCCCTTTTCATACCAGGTAATGGCTTCTGCTTGTTCTCCCATTTTTTCAATTAGTTTGGCCAAATGGTAATAAGTACCCACATAACTAGGCGTTTCGGTTACAATGGCCGTAAATAATTCCCTTGCTTCCAGGTCTTTGCCAATTTTGAGGTACTCAAGCCCTAAAGCATGCCTTAAAAAGTTATCAGACGGCTGGCTAGCCAAAAAACTTAACAATTTTTCTATCCGATCCATAAACCAAAGATAGCCGAACTTTGTATTTAAAATGATACCTATATTTGCAAATAGTTGTTTATGCAACTATGTAAAATCTAGGATAAAAGATAGCATATGAAAATACTAGTTTGTATTAGTAAAACGCCAGATACCACTGCTAAAATTGCATTTGCAGATGGTGGCAAAAAATTTGAAGAAGCAGGTGTGCAGTGGATCATTAATCCATACGACGAATGGTATTCACTAGTTCGTGCCATTGAGTTAAAAGAAAAAGACCCCGCTACTATTATACATTTAGTAACAGTGGGTGGTGCAGATGCCGAACCAATTATTAGAAAAGCATTAGCACTTGGTGGTGATGAAGCCATTCGTATCAATACCGATAGTTCTGACAGTTATTATGTTGCTGCACAAATTGCTGAGGTAGCGAGCACAGAAAAATATGATTTAGTATTTAACGGAAAAGAAACCATCGACTACAACGGTGCTTCTATTGGTGGTATGATTGCTGCACTAATTGACGCTCCCTATATTTCATTAGCAACTTCTTTTTTATTAGATGCATCAACCGCTACTATTACAAGAGAAATTGAAGGTGGTGAAGAAGTCGTAACTGTTAATACACCTGTTGTTGTTAGTTGTCAAAAAGGTGTTGCCGAACAACGTATCCCTAACATGCGTGGCATTATGGCTGCAAGAACAAAACCACTTAAAGTGCTAGAACCCGCTGCAGCAGAGAGTTTAACAAGCATCGAAAGTTTTGAACTTCCTGCTGCAAAAGCTGGGGTAAAACTTGTGAGCCCAGATAACGTAGAAGAACTTGTTCGTTTATTACATGATGAAGCAAAAGCTATTTAATTCATTTTAAGATTATAATTATGGTACTCGTATATATAGATCACCAAGACAATCAAATTAAAAAAAGTACATTAGAAGCAGTCACCTATGGTGTTGCACTTGCAAAACAATTAGAGACAGAGGCACATGGTTTATTATTAGGAACCGTTAACGATAACCTAGCAGCACTTGGTGCTTACGAATTAAAAAATATCTATCAAATTAATGATGCGGCACTATCAAGTTTTGATGCACAAGTTTTTGTAAAAACAATTACAGCAGCTGCAACTAAAGTTGGAGCTACTACCCTCGTGTTTTCGCATAACCAAACAGGTAAAGCAGTTTGCGCAGGTGTGTCTGCACTATTAAAAGCAGGCCTCGTTACAGGTGCCATTGAACTTCCAAAAACAGATGCTGGTTTTGTTGTTAAAAAATCGGTGTTTTCAGGAAAAGCATTTGCCAATGTTTCGATTCAAACGGCCATAAAAATTATTTCATTAAGTCCAAATAGTTTTCATACCACAAGTGGCGCTGCTGCAACGGCAAGCATCACTCCATTAGACATTCCTGTTAGTGCAGGACATGTAAAAATTACTGCTGTAAACAAAACAAGCGGTGAAATTTCATTAACCGAGGCTGATATTGTAGTAAGTGGTGGCCGTGGTTTAAAAGGCCCAGAAAACTGGGGTATATTATTAGACCTTGCCAAAGAGCTTGGCGCAGCAACGGCTTGTTCTAGACCCGTTGGTGATGCACATTGGCGTCCACACCACGAGCACGTGGGTCAAACAGGTGTTCAGGTTGCCCCTAATTTATACATTGCCATTGGTATTTCTGGCGCCATCCAGCACCTCGCTGGCGTTAATAGAAGTAAAACCATTGTGGTGATAAATAAAGACCCAGAAGCACCATTTTTTAAATCCGCCGACTACGGAATTGTAGGTGACGCCTTTGAAGTATTGCCTAAATTAACCGATGCCATTAAAAAAATGAAAGCATCTGCTTAGTTTTTGCTAGCCTAATGTTCAATTCTATATTTTTTGAATTAATTTCGTGTTGTCTATGCAAAAAATAGAACTCGAAATAGTAGCCCTGTCTCATAGCATTACCCAGTCAAATTCCTATGCAGTTGTATTAGGTGAAGCTGGAGGTGGTGCAAGACGGCTTCCCATTGTTATTGGCGGATTTGAAGCGCAAGCGATTGCGGTAGCACTAGAAGACATGCACCCTAGCAGACCCCTCACCCATGATTTATTTAAAAATTTCATGACGGCCTTTCATGTAGAGCTACAAGAAATTATTATCAATGATTTACAAGAAGGTATTTTTTATGCAAAATTGGTTTGCTTTACCGACCATGATACCATCGAAATAGACTCTCGAACTTCCGACGCATTAGCTTTAGCTGTTCGCTTCGGATGCCCCATTTATACCTACAACCATATTTTAGACAATGCGGGTGTTCTCATGGATGAAGGTGGTGTAACCAAGCAAAAAATTGAAGCAGTAGGTCAAGAGCAGCCTTTTGAAGATCAAGACGATATTACCAAATTAGACATCTTTGCACTTGAAAAATTATTGCAAGAAGTACTTGACAGCGAAGATTACATTAGGGCCATTGCTATCCGCGACGAAATTAATAAAAGGAAGCGCAAATGATTTGTTTTCCATCCTGCAAAATCAACCTAGGATTACGTATTACACACAAAAGAGCGGATGGATTTCATGCATTAGAAACCGTTTTTTACCCCATTACATTAACGGATGCACTCGAAATCATTATTGAACCAGAAACCAGTGCAGCGCCCATCTCATGTACAAGTTCTGGTCTAGCTATCAACGGCGACCCCACCGATAATTTATGTTACAAAGCTTACTTCCTTTTAAAAAATGATTACCCGAGCATCCCTAACATTAAAATGCATTTACATAAAAAAATTCCAATGGGTGCAGGACTTGGAGGCGGATCTTCGGATGGCGCTTTTACACTTGTAGCACTCAATCAACTTTTTAATTTACAATTGTCGGAGCAGGCTTTACTAGATTATGCATTACAACTTGGGAGTGATTGTCCTTTTTTTATATTAAATACACCAGCATTTGCAACAGGCAGGGGTGAAATTTTAACACCAACAACAGTAAACCTCAATGGATACAGTATCATTATTGTAAATCCGGGGATTGCCATTTCTACTAAACTTGCTTTTTCACTGATTACGCCAAAAATTCCAGAAACCAATTTAGCAGCCATCATTCAACAACCCATATCTACATGGAAGGATGAGCTCATCAATGATTTTGAACAACCCATATTTAATTCATTTCCTGAATTAGCGAACATCAAAGAAACACTCTATCAAAAAGGCGCCGTTTATGTATCTATGACTGGCACTGGTAGCACAGTCTATGGAATTTTTCCCACATCCATTATGGCTACATTGTCCTTTAATTTTCCTTCTCATTATTTTATTGCTACTGCATCTTAAATAAATAAACTATCGTTTGTTTGTTTAATCACGCTACGCATCAATCAACGTATGTTGATATCTCATTTTTAATTTCGTAAAATTTTAATTATTTTACGGGTACGATTGCCTGCCATACATTATTTTATTCCTGAACTTTAACTTGGGTAAACATGCTTGTTTCTAAAAACAACCAGGGGTTGTATGATCCCGCTTTTGAACATGATGCATGCGGCATTGGTTTTGTTGCTAACATTAAAGGCATTAAGTCACATCAAAATATTTCTGATGCCTTAACGGTATTAGAAAACATGGAACACCGAGGTGCTTCCGGCTTCGAAAAAAACACGGGGGATGGCGCAGGCCTTATGATTCAAATTCCGCACGAATTTTTCTTTGATGAATGTATGAAACTTGGCGCTCACTTACCAAATTATGGTAAGTATGCAGTGGGCGTTTTATTTTTTCCAAAAGAGCGTGCCTTAAAACAAGAATGTCGTGAAATATTTGACAGGGCTGCTGAAAAACTAGGGCTCGAAATCATCACCTACCGTGAGGTACCCGTAAATACAAAAGATATTGGAAAAACAGCCCTATCTGTAGAACCAAGTATGGAGCATGTATTTATCAAATGCCCCGATGACATTGAAACGCCAGCAATTTTTGAACGTAAGTTATTTGTTCTTAAAAACTACGCAACACATACTATTAATAATAGTATTAAAAAAGATGAAATTGGTTTTTATATCGCATCCCTTTCTTACAAAACAATTATTTATAAAGGGCAGCTAACCAGTTTACAGGTACGTGATTATTTTACCGATTTAAACGATAAACGATTGGTATCGGCGTTTGGACTTGTGCACTCTAGATTTGCGACCAACACCTTCCCTTCTTGGAAATTAGCACAGCCATTCAGGTACATCGCCCACAACGGTGAAATCAATACTCTACAAGGAAATTTAAACTGGCTGCGCGCAGGCGAAAAAGGTTTTAGTACCCCCAATTTTTCTAAAGAAGAAATGGACATGTTGTTACCTATTGTAACATCCGGACAATCCGACTCTGCTTGTCTCGACAACATGATTGAGCTTTTATTTATGAGTGGTAGATCATTACCTCACGTAATGATGATGCTAATACCAGAAGCATGGGATGGTAACGAAAGTATGGATGCCACTAAAAAAGCATTTTATGAATACCATGCTTGTTTTATGGAACCCTGGGATGGCCCTGCATCTATTTCATTTACCGATGGCAACATGATTGGTGCCACGCTAGACAGAAACGGACTTAGACCTTCACGATATTGTGTAACAAATGATGACCGTGTAATTATGGCATCGGAAACAGGCGTACTTCCCATCGACCCTTCATCAATTATTGAAAAAGGCCGACTACAACCTGGAAAAATGTTTGTAGTGGATATGGAACAAGGGCGTATCATTAGTGATGACGAATTAAAACTAAAAATTTGCAGTCAACAGCCATACGGTGATTGGCTCAACAAGTATAAAATTAAACTAGAAGAACTACCCGAGCCTCGCGTTATGTTTACGCACCTCGAGCCCGATCAAGTTTTCAAATACCAAAAGGTTTTTGGTTATTCTACCGAAGATTTAAATACCATTATTGCACCCATGGCACTCGATGGTAAAGAACCAATTGGCGCAATGGGTACCGATACCCCACTTGCTATATTAAGTGATCAACCACAACATTTAAGTAGTTATTTTAAACAATTATTTGCACAAGTAACCAATCCGCCAATCGATCCTATTAGGGAACGCATGGTCATGTCACTTGCATCATTTGCAGGTAGTAATGCAAATATTTTATCGGAAGATCCACTAGCTTGTCACTGCGTTGCGTTAAAGCATCCTATTTTGACCAATCACGATTTAGAAAAAATTAGAAGTATTGACACCGGCATATTCCAGGCAAAAACATTGCAAACCTATTTTAGAGCAGACAATAAAACTGGCTCCTTAAAAGCAGGATTAGACAGGCTTTGCCGTTATGCTGTAGACGCGGTTGAAGATGGATTTGAAGTTATTATTTTAACAGACAGGGCTATTGATTCGGATCATGCACCAATCCCTTCTTTACTAGCAACAGCTGCAGTCCACCACCACCTCATTAGAAAAGGTTACCGTGGGCAAGTGGGTATTATTGTTGAAGCGGGTGATATTTGGGAGGTACATCATTTTGCATGTCTAGTTGCGTTTGGCGCAACAGCGATAAACCCATACCTAGCACTTTCCAGTATTAGAGATATGAAAATTGCTGGGAAACTAGATACGATACTAGAAATTGATAAACTTAAAAAGAACTATATAAAAGCAGTTAATGATGGACTTTTAAAAGTCTTTTCAAAAATGGGTATCTCTACTTTACAATCATACCAAGGCGCACAAATTTTTGAAATTATTGGACTCAATAAAAAAGTAGTAGATCATTATTTTACAGGTGCCACTTCTCGTATTGAGGGTATGGGGCTCGACGAAATAGCAAAAGAAATAATGGCCAAACATTATTTTGCATTTCCTAAAAAACAAATTTCTGTTAACCGCTTAACAGTGGGTGGTGTGTACCAGTGGAAACGCAAAGGCGAATTTCATATGTTTAACCCGCAAACCATTCACTTATTACAACATGCTACCAAGTCTAACGATTTTGAAGTGTACAAAAAATACGCGCGGCTTATTAACGATCAATCCGAAAAAGCAGCAACCCTCAGGAGCCAATTTAAATTTAAAAAAGTAAGGCCTAGCATTTCTATTGATGAAGTAGAACCTGCATCAAATATTTACAAACGTTTTGCTACAGGTGCCATGTCGTTTGGTTCTATTTCATGGGAAGCCCATACTACGCTTGCCATTGCTATGAACCGTTTAGGTGGCAAAAGTAACACGGGTGAAGGTGGCGAAGATGAACAGCGTTATACGCCACTCGCAAATGGTGATTCTATGCGCTCATCGATTAAGCAAGTTGCCAGTGCAAGATTTGGCGTAGATAGTTATTATTTAACAGAGGCCGACGAATTACAAATAAAAATGGCACAGGGTGCCAAGCCCGGCGAAGGTGGTCAACTACCGGGTCATAAAGTAGATGATTGGATTGGTAAAACAAGAAATGCAACACCTGGTGTTGGATTAATTTCACCACCACCCCACCACGATATTTATTCTATCGAAGATTTATCTCAATTAATATTTGATTTAAAAAATGCAAACCGTGCAGCTCGCATCAATGTAAAGCTGGTATCAAAAGCAGGCGTTGGAACCATTGCAGCTGGAGTGGCAAAAGCAAAAGCAGATGTGGTGCTGATTGCAGGCCACGACGGTGGTACGGGCGCCTCACCTATTAGTTCTATTAAACATACAGGACTACCTTGGGAACTAGGCCTTGCAGAAACACATCAAACACTGGTTAAAAACAAATTACGTGCTAGAATTACAGTACAGGCAGATGGTCAAATGAAAACAGGCAGAGATATTGCCGTTGCAACACTTTTAGGCGCCGAAGAATGGGGTGTTGCTACTGCTGCACTTATTGTAGAAGGTTGTATTATGATGCGAAAGTGTCATGTAAATACATGTCCTGTAGGTGTTGCTACACAGGATCCTGAATTACGCAAACGCTTTACAGGAGATCCTGATCATGTTGTTAACTTTTTTACATTTATTACACAGGAACTTCGAGAAATTATGGCGGAGCTTGGCTTTAAAACCATTGATGAGATGGTTGGACAAGTGGATGCGCTCGAAATGCGAGACGATATTACACATTGGAAATATAGTAAACTAGATTTATCTAGTATTTTATACAAAGAACCTGCAGATGCTTCTACTGGACTGTACAAACAAGAAGCGCAGGATCATGAACTTTCAAATGTACTCGATTGGAAATTATTAGAAGCAGCCAAAGAAGCAATAGCAAATGGCACAATAGTGAAAGCATCTTTCCCTATTACAAATATTGATAGAACAACGGGTACCATTTTATCCAACGAAATCACCAAAAAATATAAAGCTGCTGGGCTCCCTGATGGTACTATTCATTTCTCATTTACAGGCACTGCAGGCCAGAGCTTTGGCGCCTTTAATACAAAAGGTGTTACCCTAGAAATTGAAGGTGATGCCAATGATTATTTTGGCAAGGGACTTAGCGGTGCGCACCTCATCATATATCCAAGTAAGCAGGCAACATTTGTTGCAGAGCATAATAGTATTATTGGAAATGTTGCACTTTATGGTGCCACATCAGGCACTGCATTTATTAGAGGTAAAGCAGGCGAACGATTTGCTGTAAGAAACTCTGGTGCACAAGTAGTAGTAGAAGGCGTTGGCGATCATGGATGCGAATACATGACTGGCGGAACGGCTATTGTTTTGGGAGAAACTGGCCGAAACTTTGCAGCAGGCATGAGCGGTGGTATTGCGTATATCTATGATACGGCTGGTAGTTTTGCAGATAAATGCAATACAGAAATGGTAGATCTAGATCCACTAAATGATGCTGATAAAAAATACTTACAACAAATGATTGGACAGCATGCAGCTTTAACAGAAAGTAAAGTAGCAGGTTTTATTATGTCTGATTTTGATAATCAGTTAGCACATTTTGTAAAAGTATTCCCCACAGATTATAAAGCAGTGCTTTTACAAAAAGAGAAAAACAATCAAAAAGCGATATAAATTATTTATAGATGGGTAAGCCTACCGGATTTATTGAATTTACTAGAGAGTTGCCATCAAAAAGGGCGCCAAAAGAAAGAATTAAAGACTACAATGAATTTGTAGAAAAATATTCAGATCAAAAACTTAAAGAGCAATCGGGAAGATGCATGAACTGCGGTGTTCCCTTTTGTCACAACGGCTGTCCTCTTGGCAATATCATTCCAGAATTTAACGACGCCGTTTATAATAGTAATTGGGAGGAAGCCTACGAACTATTAAGCGTAACAAATAATTTTCCGGAGTTTACTGGACGCATTTGTCCTGCACCATGTGAGAGCGCTTGTGTACTAGGCATCAATCAACCTGCTATTGCCATCGAAGAAATTGAAAAGCATATTATTGAAATAGCTTTTGAAAAAGGATTTGTTAAGCCTAAAAATCCAAATATTAGAACGGGTAAAAAAATTGCGGTGATTGGTTCTGGGCCAGCGGGCTTAGCAGTAGCTGCTCAATTAAATTATGCTGGTCATAGTGTTACAGTTCATGAAAGAGATGATGCGCCGGGTGGATTACTGCGTTACGGAATCCCTGATTTTAAATTAGAAAAATGGGTGATTGACAGACGTGTTAAATTATTAGAACAAGAAGGTATTGTTTTTAAATGCAATAGTCATATTGGCGTGAATATTAATATTGATGATTTAATACATGATAATAATGCGATAGTTATTGCTGCTGGCTCTACCATTCCTAGAGATTTAAATATTCCAGGAAGGGAATTGGAAGGTGTTTATTTTGCCATGGATTTTTTAAAGCAACAAAACAAAAGAGTAAGCAATAAAGAAGTCAAAGACAATCCTATACTTGCAACAGGCCAAGACGTTGTGGTTATTGGCGGTGGTGATACAGGAAGCGATTGTGTGGGGACATCTAATAGACAAGGCGCTAAATCGGTTACACAATTAGAACTCATGCCAAAACCACCTGAATCAAGATCTGAAATTATGCCATGGCCTTCTTACCCTATGACATTAAAAACAACTAGCTCGCACGAAGAGGGCGCCAATAGAGAATGGGCGGTGCTTACCAAACGATTTGTTGGTGAAGCAGGAAAACTTACAGGCATTGAAATTGTAAATATTATTTGGAAAGCCGCAACTATAGATAAGCCAGCTAAATTTGAAGAAGTAGAAGGAACAACCAGAATTTTGCCGTGTCAAAAAGTATTTTTAGCGATGGGCTTTTTGCATCCACAACACAAAGGTTTTATTTCAGACCTTGATCTAGAACTCGACCAAAAAGGCAATGTAAAGGCCAACGAAATAAATTATGCAACAAGCATGCAAAAAGTATTTACAGCTGGGGATGCTCGAAGAGGTCAATCACTTGTGGTATGGGCTATTAGTGAGGGCCGTGAGTGTGCCAGAAAGGTGGATGAGTACTTAATGGGGTACTCTTCTTTAGAATCTAAAGACAAAAGCTATATAATTAATATATAGATTTAATTATTATATATTACTCCTAAAGCCTGATTTTTAAATAAATCAGGCTTTTTTTATCTAAAAAAACTGATATTTTTTGATTTTACCTCAATTATATTCAAAACGCTATTCACATTATTAATAATTATATGTTTATATTTTTTAGTATTTAATCTAATATTTTAAGTAATTTATACTTTAATTATTTATATTATTAATTTAATTTATTTGTTAATGTATCAGAAAAAACTAAACGTTTACAATGTAGCTCCGTTTGTGGTTCTACTAATCGTGGCTATTCTGGCCATTTTTGCCCCACCAGAATTAAATTTTGAAGACAAAGCAGGAGTTTATAACGGAGCTGATATTGCTTGGATACTAGTAGCTACTGCCCTCGTGTTTTTAATGACACCAGGTCTTGCCTTTTTTTATGGAGGTATGGTGCACCGAAAAAATGTCATTTCAACTATGATCAAAAGTGTGGTTGCTACAGGTGTGGTGACCATTATCTGGGTAACTATAGGTTATAGTTTATGTTTTGGGGAATCAATAGGTGGCTGGATTGGAAACCCAACAACACATTTATTTATGAAAGGAATTAGCAGTGGTGCTCCATGGAGCCTTGCCCCTACAATACCCCTTGGTTTGTTTGCACTATTCCAACTTATGTTTGCCATCATCACACCAGGCCTCGTAGTGGGTGCTGTTGCAGAAAGAGTAAAGTTTACTTCTTATATATTATTCATTGTTTTATTTAGCCTATTTGTATACGCTCCTATTGCACATTGGACTTGGCATCCAGAAGGATTTTTATTTAAAATGGGTGCTTTAGACTTTGCAGGTGGAACAGTGGTTCACATTTCTGCTGGATGTGCTGCACTTGCTGGCGCGCTAGTTTTAAAACGCAGAAAAGCACACTTAGAACAAAGAGAAATTCCCCCAGCAAATATTCCATATGTATTAATTGGAACCGGCTTATTATGGTTTGGATGGTTTGGCTTTAATGCAGGCTCTGCTTTAGGTGCTAACGCACTAGCTGTATCTGCATTTGCAACAACCAATACCGCCGCAGCAGCTGCCGGTTTATCTTGGATGTTTTTTGATGTCATGCGCGGCAAAAAACCTTCTGTTTTAGGTTTTTGTATCGGTGCAGTTGTAGGGCTTGTTGCTATTACGCCAGCTGCCGGATTTGTTGCAGTACCACAAAGTATATTTATAGGTTTTGTTGCGGCTATTATTTCAAATTTAGCCGTGTATTACAAATCAAAATCAAAATTAGACGATACCCTAGACGTATTCCCTTGCCATGGTGTAGGTGGTATGGTAGGTATGTTAATGACCGGCATATTTGCTACCAAAACGGTAAATGGTGCAGGTGCAGAAGGCCTTCTATATGGCAATACCCATTTTTTTATTATACAGGCAAAAGCACTATTTATTGTAGTAGCCTATAGCTTTTTGGTTTCACTGATAATCTTTAAAGTAATAAGCTTGATGCTTCCATTACGTGTAAGTCAAGAAGAAGAAGAAATTGGATTAGATGCAACACAACACGATGAAAAATATGGCAGAAACCCACATAAAATATAAAAAAACAAGGTACAGTCTTGTATAAATTCTCTGACCAGAATTTAAGACTGTACCTCTTAGTTTACTAAAAACCAACACAATGTTAAAGAAAATTCTAATTGCTAGTGCAATTTGCTGCACTATTGTTCCCTCATTTGCACAAAATGACAGTACAAAAAAATCAAGCACCACGTTTACCGCTTATCTAGATGGGTATTACAGGGCTTTGCTAAAAGATGGCGGCGGAAGTAATAACAACTTCACCAGTTTTACTGGTACGCACAATAGTTTTAAACTTGGTATGGCAAGTATTAAAGTAGACCAAACCTTAGGAAAATTTACAGCGAGCCTAGACTTAGGGATAGGTAAAAGAGCCGACGAGTTTTCTTACAACGACAAAAATATTTTAACCAATATAAAGGGAGCTACAATTGCATATACAGTTACCGATAAACTAAAATTTACGGCCGGTAAATTTTCTACACATATTGGCTATGAATTACTAGATGCAACTAGTAATAGAAATTACAGTATGTCTTATGGATTTTCTTATGGTCCATTTTTTCATACAGGTTTTAAGGCAGATATTGCAGTAGGAGGAAAAACTGCCCTTATGATAGGCCTTGTTGATCCAACCGATTATACAAGTTTTAACAGTAAACCAAAATACATAATAGCACAAATTAGTTCTGCCAGTAAGAATGATAAAGTAAAAGGCTACCTTAATTTTTTAAAAGGTGATATAACCACACAATATAATTTGGTAATAGTTACCACTTTAACAAATAGAGCGAGTGCCGCATTTGATGCAAGTATAAATCAACAAAAGTTTGGCGAGGGCTATAGCAGTTGGTCTTCTAAAGCATTTTATCTAAATTATGATTTTACAGAAAAATTAGGATTAACACTTAGAGAAGATTTTTTTAGTGATAGAACAATCAGTCCTATTGGAGTGGGTAGTGTAAATGCCACCACTTTATCTGGCAAAATAAAAATAAATAAATTAACAATTATTCCTGAAGTAAGAATAGACAGGGGTTCGATGCCACTATTTAATACCAAAACAGGAACCGCCAATAGCGCATCAAACTTTGTTGTGGCTGCCGTATACGCGTTTTAATAGTTCAGCTATAGCAAGCAATCGAAAAAAGTGGCGGTTCCATTTAATGGGCCGCCATTTTTAACTGTATATATTAGAATATTGCTTATGTTAGCAGCTATGAAAATGGCTGTTAAAACAATCAGGTACCTCTATAGCATTTACGCCCTACTCACTTTTATTGGTGTCATGCTTGTGCTCATGCCCTTTGTTTTTGTATCACTCTCATTTGGAAGGGTAAAAGGCGGAAATTATATTTATCAGTTATGTAAAATATGGGGGGCGGTTTGGTATGTTTTTTTAGGCGTCAGACACCAAGAAATCCATGAAATTGAACACGAAAAAAGCCAGCAATATATCTTTATTGCCAACCACAATTCTTACATGGACATCCCTCCTATTGTTTTGATTGCACATAGTCCACTTCGCATATTAGGGAAATATGAATCATCAAAAATTCCATTATTTGGTTGGATGTACAAACAAGCTGTTATACTAGTTGACAGGAGCAACCCAGAAAGAAGATCACAGAGTGTTCGGGAATTAAAACAGGCCATTGCAGATGGGCTTTCAATATTTATTTTTCCAGAAGGAACATTTAACGAATCGGAACAACCACTTAAGTCGTTTTTTGATGGCGCTTTTAGAATAGCCATTGAAACACAAACCCCCATCAAGCCACTCTTATTTATTGATACGATGGAGCGTATGCATTTTAGTTCGGTCTTTTCAATAACGCCAGGCAAAAGCAGGGTAGTATATTTAGCGGACATCCCTGTGGCCGGATTAACCCAAGAAGACGTACCAGCGTTAAAAGCAAAAGCCTATCAATTAATGGAAGAAGGCCTTAAAAGATACCGCAAATACCCAACCGTTTTAAGCGTATTTTAGCAAAAAATTGGGCCCTTGTTTGCAGAAATTATTATACCACTTGCTTTACCTAAAAACTACACATGGGCCATCCCTGCTAGGTTTCAGGCAATCGTAAGCCCAGGCATCAGAGTTGAAGTATTACTAGGGCGCAACAAAAAATATGCAGGTATCATTAAAAAAATTACACTCGAAAAGCCTGCTGCTTTTGAACCCAAAGAAATTTTACAAGTAATTGACGAAACACCCATATTACATCCAACGCAACTAGAATTTTGGGAGTGGATTGCTTCCTATTATATGTGTACAGAGGGTGAAGTGATGCAAGCGGCCGTTCCTGCCAATTTGAAATTAACCAGCGAAAGTATATTAATTTGGAATGAAGACCGTACACTCGATTTTTCTGATTTAAGCGATAACGAATATGTAGTTGCCGAAGCACTCCATATTAAAAAGGATCTTAGGCTTTCGGAGGTTCAGCAACTCATAGACGCAACACATGTATATCCACTCATAAAAAAACTAATAGAAAAAGAAGTTTGCTTTATATGGGAAGCACTAAAAGATAAATACAAAGCAAAACGAGAAACCTTTATTCGTTTATCAGATGCGTATAAAAGTGAAGCCGCACTTGAAATACTATTAAACAACCTGACAAAGGCACCCAAGCAAATGGAACTGCTACTGGCATTTATGCATTTGCAAAAGACCGCGCCAGAAGTGATTCAATCGGAGCTATTAAAGAAATCGGGAGCGAGTGCCGCACAATTAAAAGGCCTCATTGAAAAAGGGATATTAATAGCCGATAAAAGAGCCGTAGACCGCTTTAATTATGGAATTGACAATACCGAATTAGAAAACACCTACACCCTATCGGAAGCACAAACAAATGCATACAACAACCTCGTTACTTTATTTGATACCAAACCCGTTTGCTTACTACATGGCGTAACCGCTAGTGGTAAAACCCAGATTTATATTAAACTCATAGAATCCTTTATAGCAAAGGGCCAGCAGGCATTATACATGCTCCCAGAAATTGCTTTAACGGCTCAAATGATACGCCGTTTACAATTTTACTTTGGTGATAAAATAGCTATTTATCATTCTAAATTTAATGCCAACGAAAGAGTAGAAATTTGGAACAAAGTAAACTCGGGGCAAATAAAAATTGTACTGGGTGCGAGGTCTGCCCTATTATTGCCGTTTAAAAACTTAGGACTCATTATTGCAGATGAAGAGCATGATCCTTCCTATAAACAACAAGACCCAGCACCTAGGTATCATGCAAGAGATGCTGCTATTTATTATGCAACACTATTTAATGCCAAAGTATTACTAGGTAGCGCCACCCCTTCTATAGAAAGTTATTACAACGCACTACAACATAAATTTGGCCTTGCTACTTTACTAGAACGCTTTGGAGCAGCTACACTTCCTACCATCGATATTATCAATGTTCAAAAATTACCCAAAAAAGGAAAAGTAGCACTCACCGAGCCACTCATAGAAGCCATTAAAGAAACACTGGCAAAAAATAAACAAGTCATTTTATTTCAGAATAGAAGAGGCTATGCACCCTATACGATTTGTGATACCTGCGGATGGATTCCACAATGTAAACAGTGCGACGTCACCCTCACCTACCATAAAGCAAAAAATACATTAACCTGTCATTACTGCGGTAGTAATTATCCAGTCGTTAATCAATGTGCAGCCTGTGGTAGCAATCAGTTCACCCAAAAGAATTTTGGCACAGAGCAAATACAAGAACTCTTATCGGAACTTTTACCTGATGCGCGAGTTGCCCGAATGGATCATGATAGTGTAAAAGGAAAAAATGAACACGACGCCCTCATTAAATTATTTGAACAACGCGCCATTGATATTTTAGTAGGTACACAAATGGTGGTAAAAGGGCTAGACTTTGAACACGTAAACCTAGTAGGCATTATTGACGCCGATGGTATTTTAAGTTTCACAGATTTTAGGGTCAATGAAAAAGCCTATCAACTTATGGAACAAGTAAGTGGTAGAGCAGGTCGTAAAGATGATCAAGGGAAGGTGCTCATTCAAGTAAGCCAGGCAAACCACCCAGTGCTTCAATTTGTGCAGCAGCACAATTACGCCGCCCTATTTAATTTTGAAATTGACAACAGACAAGAATTTAACTATCCTCCTTTTTCTAGAATTATACTAATTACCTGTAAGCACCCAGATAAAAACGTAGGACAGGAGGCTGCTAATATATTAATGCGCGGCTTAAGCAGTAGTTATGGAAAATATATTACAGGGCCAGCACAACCCGTTGTAGACCGCATTAGAAACCAATATTTATGGGAACTACTTTGCAAAATCCCTAAACAACAAGTTAGTATTGTAACCTTTAAAACCAGGTTGCAGCAACAAATTTTGATTTTGCAAACCAACAAGAGATATAGATCGGTTAGCATAGTTATCAATGTAGATCCGCTTTAGATATATAGCTGCGCTTGATGTGGATGCGCGCTTAATGTTGAACCGTGCTTAATGTGGATGCGCACTTGATGTTGAACCGATCATTATTTTGCAACCGAACTAAAAATTTTGACAAAAAAAAGAGCTGCCGTAAGGCAGCTCTTTTTAAATCTTATGAATTACGTATTAGTAATTTAATTTTAATTCAACTCTTCTATTAGCAGCACGTCCCTTTGCAGATTTGTTATCAGCAATTGGATTCTTAGATCCAAATCCAACCACCATAATTTTAGCTGCATCAACTTTACCTTTTGAAGTAAGGTATGTTTGAACGCTCTTAGCACGGTTTTCAGATAAAGGATCATTGATTGCATCAGTACCTGTGTTATCACAATGTCCTTCTACAGATAATTTTAAGTTAGCATCTTCATTTAAAGCTTTTGCTACTCTATTTAATCCTTTGAAAGAACTAGAAGCTAATTTAGCACTACCTGTTACGAAAGTGATTTTTTTAGCACCATCAGTAACTGTTTTAGCTACTTCTTGCTTAATAGCAGGACAACCATTGTTTTCCTTTACACCAGCAAGTGTAGGACATTTGTCTTCTTCATCATTCACACCATCACCGTCAGCATCCGGTACAGGACAACCTTGGTAACGTGCAACACCAGCAACTGTAGGACATTTGTCTTCTTCATCATTAACACCATCTTTATCAGTGTCAGGAATTGGACAACCTTGGTATTTAGCTAAACCTTTAACAGTAGGACATTTATCATTTTCATCATTCACGCCATCTTTATCTGTATCAGGTACTGGACAACCATCATATTTTGCAACACCAGGGGCAGTTGGACATTTGTCTTTACTGTCTACCAATCCATCATTGTCGCTGTCTTTTTCTGGAGCAGGTGGTGGTGGTGGAGGTGTAACTTTAACTGGTTCTGGTCTATCCTTAATTGGAGAAACAATTCCAATATTATAGGTGAAATGGTTTGTTGCTAAAGCAGACATTGCAGTTCTGTGTACAAAATTTGTAGTTAAGAAATTATCATTTCCTAATTTAAATTGCATACCTAAACCAATAGGAGCATATGTAGCAAAATAAGTTCCACCGTACAAAGATGCACCAGCACCAATTGTAAAATAAGGAACCATGAAATATTTGTCTTTTAACATTTTAACGTTAATAGCAACATCTGTTTCAAGTAAAAGTCTTTTAGCAGATGGAACTGCAATTCCTGACTTAGCTCTGAAAGGATATCTTACAGAAGCTGCTCCAATGCTAACTTGTAAATCAACATATTCATTAAGACCTTCGATATATTGAAAAGACATGCCTGGATCTAAATCTTTGATTTTTGCCCACTGGTTGTTGGTGATTACAGATGACGCTGAACCAGCACCAATTAAAGCTGGCGTTGTAACATCTTGCAATTGAAAATGGAATCCAATTGAGGGTCTTTTTTTATAACTGATTGGGGTAGTTTGCGCAGTTGCAGAAACAGCCATTCCAATCACGATTAAAGAAAAGAGTAATTTCTTCATAAACAGTTTTTTATTAATTACTGCAAAAATACAAGCTGAAACTGATTTTGAGAAAAAATTAATCAAAAACTAGGGTATTAATTTATCCCAATCTGTGTAAAAACTACTTATTGGCCTCTTTTTCTACTTTTTGGACCAAAACCTTCCCTATTCCTTGCTTAAAAATTCCAATTTCTTTGGCCGCAAGCCTAGTTAAATCAACAATTCTGCCTTTTTTAGACATGGATTTAGCCATTCGGTCATTAATCTTGACTATAACAAATTGATTATTTTTTGGATTGGTAACCCGAACATAAATACCCAAAGGGAAATTGTTACTAGCAGCTGTATATTTTTTATGACTAAATATGGCACCAGTAGCCGTTTTTCTACCTTCAAATTTGAGGCTGTAATAACTTGCCATTCCCTTTTTTACAGGCCCAACTAATTTATAATTCAGCTCTTTAAAAGTTACAAGTGTTGAATCAATGAGTGAATCAACTTGCTGTGCCTGCACTTGAATTACAGACAAACAAAAGAATACAAATAACAAGTATTTGGAAATTTTAGTCATTCACTTAAAAATACAAAGTAAACCGTTGAAAAAGAAGCTAATTGAATAAAATATGAAAACATTAACTCGATTAAATATTAAGATAACCAACGTTAAGTATATGTATATCAATATATTAAATACTTTCAACTAGAACAACTGCCGCAATATCAATAGAACCATGAATGTGCGGAAAAACCTCGTTAATAGAGGTTGCCAGTTCAAAAATAAGGGGGCTTGTTACTTTAGATTTGTCAATGGTAAGTTTCACTAAATTAGTTTGACCCTTGTAATAACGCTCTAAAACGCCCGGAACCTGGTCGCTGGTGCTGCAATGAATAAATCCTTCAATAGCTAAACTATCAGCTATATAAGCACCGTCTAATTGAGCTTTTTCCCAAGCAGCAGCGGTTGTAATGTGATATATATAGTTTGAATCCATGGGAACAATTTAATCCTTGATAATCAAGGGAATTTGTTGGGCTCGAAGCATTAAATCTGCTAAAACCATGGCAGTTACAGCTTCTAAAACAACAGGTACACGAAGTGCAATACACAAATCATGCCTTCCTTTAACGGAAAAAGGTTCAACTATATTGCTTTCCCAATTCCAGCTTTCTTGGGTTTTAGGTGTTGAGGCGGTTGGCTTGATGGCAATTTTGAAATAAAGATCATTTCCGTTGGTAATTCCGCCAACAATTCCGCCAGCATGATTGCTGCTCGTTTTACCGCTTGCACCTAAAATTGCATCGTTATGATTTACTCCAAACATTTTAGCTGCTGCAAAACCAGTTCCAAACTCGATGCCCCTTACAGCAGGGATAGCAAATACAGCGTGTGATAACACCGATTCTACAGAATCAAAAAAATGCTCTCCCAAACCAATGGGTAAATTAGAAGCTGTGCAATCAACAATACCGCCAATACTGTCTTTTGCATCAATGGCTACCTGCAACCCTTTATCAAGGTCGGTTTCACCGCCAATTTCTAAAATTTTAGCCTGTATTAGAATGCCTCCTGTTATAGCCAATAGTTTTTTTGCAATCACTCCTGCGGCTACCAAACAAACCGTTAAACGGCCACTAAAATGACCGCCGCCTCTATAATCTTCAAAGCCACCATATTTTGCGTGTGCTGTAAAATCGGCGTGTCCCGGACGCGGCACATCGCGGTGTTTATCGTAATCTTCAGATCTGGTATTGTTGTTTTCAAATAAAATAGTAATGGGCGCACCTGTCGTAAACCCTTTAAATATGCCGGATTTAAAAATAGGTAAGTCATCTTCTTTTCTAGGCGTTGTCCCTTTTTGAACGCCACCTTTTCTTCGCTCAATATCTTCTAAAAAATCTGATTCTTGAATTGGTAATCCAGCAGGACATCCATCTATAGTAATGCCCACGCAAGCACCATGCGATTCGCCAAAAATATGTACTCGAAATAAATGTCCAAATGTATTCATGGGAATAAAATTTAAGGGTACCGTTTTACTGGTATACTACTTGGGCAGTAAGATACGAAAGGTCTTTGAAAAAATTAGGATACGATTTATTAATTGCATCCGCATCTTCAATTTCTACGATACCATTTGCTTTTAATCCAGCAACGGCGCATGCCATGGCAATGCGGTGATCATGTCTCGAATGAACCACACCTCCTGTTACACCTTTACCACCTTCTATAATCATGAGGTCATCTTGCAAAGTAATTGTTACCCCAAGTTTTCCAAACTCTTCCTGCAATGTTAACGCTCTATCACTTTCTTTATGGGCAAGCCTACTCACACCTTCAATCACTGTTTTACCTACACAAAAAGAAGCAAGGGCAACAAGTGGCGGAAACAAATCGGGACAGTCAGTGGCATTAAAGTGAAATGCTTTTAATGGTAATGGTGCAATTTCAATTCTTGTTGGCAGAATTGAAATTTGACAACCTGAATCTATAAGCGCTTGCAAAACGGCTTTATCGGCCTGCGTGGAAAAAGGATCTAACCCCTCTACAACAATGCCACCAGCAATAGCACCCGCTACAAGCAAAAAAGAAGCACCACTCCAATCACCTTCTACTTGATAGGTAACGGTCGTATTATCTAGCGCATTATTTGATGCAGAAAAAACAAATTGTTCATGATTGATGCAACTTACGTCCCAACCAAAATGATTCATTACAGATAGTGTAAGATCGATATAAGGTTTGCTTTTTAAATTTGTTACAGTGATGGTACAATCTGAGGCACCGGCACCACCGTATGCCATTAATAGTCCTGTTATAAATTGAGAACTGAGTGAACCATCGACGGTAATATTTTGTGGCTCAAGTGGACCCTGTATTTGCAGCGGCAATTTACCACCATCAGAAACGATGGAAACTCCAATTTGTGGTAAGATTTCATCAAAGAAATGCATGGGTCTTGTGGTTAAACTACCCATTCCAGAAATAACAATTGGACTATTACTTAATGAAGCAATGGGCGTAAACATTCTGATACCAAGTCCACTCTCTCCACAATTAATCGTACTACTTTGTGGCTTGACACCGCCTGAAACAATATGCAAATTTCCATTATCTAATTTGGTAACAACAGCCCCTAGTTTTTGAATCACATCTATAGCTGCCACATCATCGTTACTAATACCCGGATTTTTAATAACCGTTTCGCCTGTTCTAATTAACGCAGCCGCACATGCACGCTGCATACTGCTTTTACTAGCGGGCGCAGTAATGGTTCCAGAAATTACAGAAGGGGTTACGAACGCTTTCATCATGATTGAATTCCTTTAAATATCTTTTCTAATATTATAAAAGGAATTGTTTGAATAACACCTTTACCGAGCTTCTCCAATAAAATATAATGAACCGAATCGTTTGATTTCTTTTTATCTTTTTTCAAAATAGTTACCGCCTTTGAAACATCAAATGATGCAAATGTTGGTAACCCATATTTTTCTAAAAGCTGTATAAGCGTATCTCTACTTTTAAACTTCAATTGCTTTTCAGAAATAATAGCCGCATAGGTCATACCAATACTTATAGCCTGACCATGACTTAATTCGTAGGTGTTTTCGAGCGCATGGCCTAGTGTATGACCAAAATTTAAAAGTTTACGATCTCCTTTTTCAAATTCATCGGCAATGACCACTTTGGTTTTAATAAGTACATTTCGCTCTACTAATTTTGCAGTAAGCGAAAGGTCTTTTTTATAGGTAGCGAGGGTATTTAAATGCAATTGTTTAATGAGTGCAGCATCCTTAATGGCAGCATGCTTGATGATTTCTGCAAAACCATTTTGCCACTCAGTTAATGGCAATGATTTTAAAAAACTAGTATCAAAAAGTAAAAAATCGGGCTGCCTAATAATACCCACCATATTTTTATAAACACCAACGTCTATTCCATTTTTTCCACCAATAGACGCGTCTACCATGGCAAGTAATGAAGTAGGCACAAAACCCACTGCTATACCTCGCATGTATATACTAGCCACGTAACCAGTAATATCTGTAATGACACCGCCCCCAACACCAATTAAAGTGGTTTGCCTATCGGCACCCAATTCAATGAGTTGATCAATTATAACATCAACGGTTTGCTGAACCTTATACTGTTCACCTGGTTTTAAAACAATGGTGTTCCAACCTTTAAACTTTTTTTTATGTGCCTCAAAAACATTTTCATCTGTAATGATTACAGCCGAAGTAACTGGTACTAAGTTTTTTAATGCATCAAAAGAAGCATCAAAATAATAATGAACCGGCTTACCCGAAAAATGAAAAATCTTTTTTTTCATTGTGAAGATATTATGCAGAAGTTGCGTACTTAGGAATTCATGATTTTATTTTGATGGTTGATACTTTCCATATGCACTGCATCAAAATATTTAGTAATAAATTCTTTACTTAATCCCAGCTTATCACCTCTATCATAGGCGCGTTCTAGAATGGCATTCCATCTATTGGTTTGTAAAATGGTAATGTTATTATCCTTTTTGTACTCCCCAATTTTATCGGCCACCTTCATACGCTGACCAATGAGTTGAAGCAACTCATCATCTAGTTGATTAATTTGCTGACGCATTTTTTCCATAACGGCATGTAACTCTTCAGAGTCTATGGCCTCTGTTCTCCAAACAATAGAACGAATCATTTCACCTAAACGCTCAGGCGTAACTTGTTGTTTGGCATCACTCCATGCATTATCTGGATCGATATGGCTTTCAATAATTAGGCCGTCAAAATCAAGGTCAATTGCTTTTTGTGCAACGTCTAATAAAATATCTCTTCTACCGCAAATATGTGAAGGATCGTTAATCATTAACATGCCCGGGTTGCGGCGTTTCATTTCGATGGCTAAATGCCACATGGGTGCGTTTCTATATTCGGTATTACCATAAGAACTAAATCCTCTGTGAATAAGACCAATATTTTTAATACCCGAATTAGCAACACGCTCTACCGCGCCAATCCATAATTCTAAATCAGGATTGATGGGATTTTTAATAAGTACCGGAACGTCCGCTCCTTTAAGCGCATCTGCAACATCTTGCACACTAAATGGATTAACGGTGGTTCTTGCACCAATCCACAAAACATCTACACCAAAATGAAGTGCATCTTCTACTTGTTTAGCAGTAGCAACCTCAATAGCAACAGGTAAGCCTGATTCTTTTCTAGCTTGTTGTAACCATGGTAAACCTTTGGTACCAATACCTTCAAAGCTACCAGGGCGTGTACGCGGCTTCCAAATACCTGCGCGTAAAATATCCACTTTACCAGTAGCTGCTAGTCTGGTTGCGGTTTGAACAACTTGCTCCTCTGTTTCTGCACTGCAAGGTCCAGAGATAATTAAAGGTCTTTTTTGCAGAAGCGCTTCCACTCCTTTTTTTGTTTCGATTGCTTGCTCCATAAAAAAAATTATACAATATAAAATTACTCTCCGCGTCTTGGTTTGCGCTCACCACCACTATCGGCATCATTCATACGAATGCGTCTTCCATTGTAGTTTTTACCATCAAGCGCATTAACCATTTGCTTAGCGGCACCTTTTTCAATTTCGATCCAAGAGTTCATGTCTTTCATATCAATTCTACCAAGTGCGTCTTTTTTAAGATCACTCATATCTAGAATATATTGTAAAAAACTTGCTTTATAAAAACCGTCTTTCGTACCAAGGTTTACAAAAAGTCTACTATATCCATTACCGCCACCTCTTGCAAATTCTTTTCGATTATCGCCTCTTCCACCGTCACGGTCTCTTCCACCGTCACGCTCTCTGCCGCCATCACGATCTCTGCCATCTCTGCGTCTTGCCTGATCTGGTGCATCGCTTTGTTCACGTCTGCCTTTGTCTCTATGGTTTAGATCTTCTGCGTTTTCATAATATTTCAAGAACCTATCAAACTCCATTGCAGCCACACGCTTGAGTACATCTTCTTTGCTTACATCAGCAAATTTTTCTGCAAGCATGGGTACGTAGGTTTCATAATCACCATGGCTAATATCTGCAGACAATAACTTTTCCATGAAAGAGAAAAATTGTTTACGACATACGTCTTTACCGCTTGGGATATCAAGTTTAGAAAACTTAGAATTATTGATACGTTCAATTTGCTTGAACTTATACATCTCTTTTGAGTGTACAATCGAAATGCAAATACCTTGAAGACCCGCACGGCCTGTTCTACCACTACGGTGCGTGTATATTTCTACATCATCCGGTAACTCGTAGTTGATTACGTGCGTGATACCTTGTACGTCAATCCCTCTAGCAGCAACGTCTGTAGCGATAAGGAGCTGTAAAGTTTTATCTCTAAACTGTCCCATTACTTTATCACGCTGTCCTTGGGTAAGATCGCCATGCAATGCATCAATATCATAACCTTCGCGGGTTAAACGCTCAGAAATATCTTGCGCATCAATTTTAGTTCTGGTAAAAATGATACCATAAATACCCGGGTTAAAATCAATGATTCTTTTTAGGGTTTGGTAACGGTGTTGCGCAGAAGTTACATAATATTGGTGGTCAATACTTTTATTAGAGGTATTTACTTTACCAACGGTTACTTCAACAGGATCTTTCATGTAACGCTTGCTCACCTTTCTGATTTCTGGTGGCATGGTCGCACTAAATAACCAAGTACTTTCACGTTGAGGTGTATTTTTTAAGATGAATTCGATATCATCCTGAAAGCCCATGTTAAGCATTTCATCTGCCTCATCTAAAACAACATATTGTATTTGCTCTAGGTTGATTGCTTTACGCTCAATTAAATCAATGAGTCGACCTGGGGTTGCAACAATAATTTGTACCCCTCTTTTTAAGTCTCTTATTTGTAAGCCAATAGAGGTACCGCCATAAACGGCTACTACAGAAATACCTGTCATATATTTCTTAAATATTTCTATTTCCTTTACAATTTGCATGCAAAGCTCTCTGGTAGGACAAACAACGAGTGCCTGTGGGTATTTTGCCTTTTCATCTATAATATGTAATAGAGGTAGTCCAAAAGCAGCTGTCTTTCCTGTTCCTGTTTGTGCCAGGCCAATAAAATCCTTGGTTCCACTTAGTAAAACGGGGATGGCTTGTTCCTGGATAGCTGTAGGGTTCACGTACCCTAGTTCTGTAGTTGACTGAATCAATCTAGCATCAATTCCCAACTCTTCAAATGTCGTCATGTAGTAAAAATTTGCGGCAAAGGTACTTATAAGGTAGTGCTTTGCCTATTTTAAAATCCGTTTAATACCATTAGCCTTCTCAATTAATTCAAGCAAATAATCAGGGTTTTCCTTTTCTAAGCTTGCCTTAAATTTTCGTAATTGAGAGATATGCTCATTAAGAACGTCTAAAACGTTCTCTTTATTCTGCATGAGAATAGGAACCCACATACTTGGATTACTCTTAGCAAGGCGAACCGTACTCTCAAAACCACCACTTGCCAGTTCAAAAATGGCATCTTCCTCCTTTTCCTTCTCCAAAACCGTGTTAGCCAGGGCAAAAGATGTTATATGTGAAATATGACTAATATATGCCACATGTACATCGTGCGCAGCCGCTTCCATATACAAAAGGTGCATACCTAGGGTCTGATACACCTGCTCCACCAGGTTTGCCGCATCTAGGTCGCTGTCTTCCTTAGAGCAAATAACGGTAGCCTTATTAATAAAAGCATTTTTTACGGCAGCTTCCGGCCCACTGTACTCGGTACCCCACATGGGGTGGGTTGCTACAAATCTGCCTCGTTTTGAATGGGCGCTAGCAATTTTGCAGATATTTTTTTTAGTAGAACCTACATCCATCACCACTTGCTGGTCTACCAAATCTAAAATTTGAGGTAATAAATTTTCGGCGGCATTAATGGGCGTAGCAATAATAATTAAATTAGAAACTGCAACGGCTTCTTGTAAAGATCTTGCCTCATCAATGATGCCAAGCGCAAGCGCCTTGGTCAAATGATCTTCACTCGCATCCACACCAATCACTTTTACCGCAAGACCCTTCTCTTTTAAAGTAAGCGCCATGGAACCACCAATTAAACCCGTACCAATTATAGTTACAATCATTTTTTAATTATTTATTTCCAATCCCTGCATTTTTAATTCTTGTGATAGCCTCTTCAAAACGTGCTACCGGTGCACACAAACTAATTCGAATAAAATGGTTTCCACCAGTTCCAAAAATACCACCCGGTGTAATAAAAACACCAGCGTCATATAAAACCTGATCACTAACTGCATAGCCATCTGTATAAGAAGTTGGAACACTTGCCCATACAAACATACCTACCTGCGTTTTTGAATACGTACAGTTCAAAAGATCAAGTATCTCAAAAACTTTTTGTCTTCGTGCTTTGTAAATAACATTGATGCTATCGTACCAATCTTTATCTAAGCTGAGCGCCTTTGCAGCAGCGAGTTGTATTGGCAAGTACATACCACTATCCATATTGGATTTGAAACGCAACACTTCGTCAATTCTTTCTTTTTTTCCTACCAACATACCCACGCGCCAGCCCGCCATGTTGGAACTCTTACTTAAAGAATTTAATTCTACCACTACTTCTTTAGCACCCTTAATAGCCAATAAACTTTGTGGTGTTTCATTTAAAATAAAACTATACGGATTATCATGACAAATTAATATCTGGTGCTTGGTTGCAAAAGCAATGAGTGATTCAAAAAAACGAACTGATGGAATTTGTCCCGTTGGCATATGCGGATAATTCACCCACATTAATTTTACTTTAGACAAATCTGTTTTTTCGAGTGCTTCTAAATCTGGCTCCCAATTATTTTGAAGGGTTAAATCGTAGTAAACAGGATCGCCACCTGCTAGTTTTACAGCACTGCTATAGGTTGGATAACCGGGGTTAGGAATGAGCGCCTGATCACCAGTATTTAAATAGGTCATACAAATGTGCATGATACCCTCTTTACTTCCAATGAGCGGCAATACTTCTGTATCCGGATCCACAATAACTCCATACCATTTTTTATAAAAACTACTAATGGCATTTCGTAGTATGGGAGAACCTTTATAAGACTGATACGCATGTACATTGTCTGCAGCTGAAGTTTCTTGCAGCACTTTAATAACATCCGGATGCGGCGCTAGATCGGGGCTTCCAATACCCAAATTAATAATTTGCTTACCCTCTTTATTTAACTGCTCTATTTCACGGAGTTTTTGTGAAAAATAATATTCACCAATCCCTTCTAATCTACTTGACGTTTGCATGTTCATAAGAATCCAATTTTATATTAACCCTTTTGCATTTTTCCTTTCTGATAAATTCCAAATATTTTTACACTATTGGTTAACTCAGTTATTGCAGCAAGTACTTGATCTAATTTTTTACGTTGAGCAAATTCCATATCAGCAAAAAAACCATACTTAAAATTACTTCCTGGAATAGGCATGCTTTGCAACTTGGTCAAGTTTACATCATACTTTGCAATTTGCGTAAGCACTTTAGCCAAAACACCTTTGGTATGGTTGGTTTGAAAATAAATAGACGCTTTATTTGCAAGTGGATCTTCTACTACATCTGTAGTTCGCTCTAGTACTAAAAAACGCGTAAAATTATTTTTTTGCGTTTGAATATCTGGGCCAATAATATCTAAGTTAAAAAGCTCGGCTGCTAATTTACTAGCTACTGCTGCAACATGTTTAGACCGGTGCTGCTGCACATGTTTTGCACTAAGCGCGGTATCTTCCGATTCTACCAGTTTCCAATTGTTTTTTTCGAGGTAATCTAAACATTGCAAAAGTGCCATGGGATGACTGTGCACCTCTTTAATATCAGCTAATTGCACTCCTTTATTAACGAGTAAATTTTGACTGATAGACAAGTACACTTCGCCAGTTACTTTTAATTTAGAACCGAGTAGTAAATTATAATTGGGCAAGATGCTACCTGCAATAGAATTTTCGATGGCCATCATGGCGCCCGCCGATTCTTTTTTATTCTCTGCTACTTTTACAAGATCTCTAAAATTAGCGCAAGGCACTACTTCCACTTCATTACCAAATATGGTACGCGCTGCTACCTGATGGAAACTACCCTCATATCCCTGAATAGCAATACCCAGTTCATTTACAGGCTTTCTTGATATTTTATTTTTTGTTGGCATATAGTTAAAAAAAATCCCGGCCAGTTGGCCGGGATTGTATGTAAAAATTTTTTGTTACGCTAATACATATAATACCCGGCTCCTTTTAGTAAAGAAGTAATAATAATAGAAACTAAACCAGGTATTTGACAATATTTGTTTCATTGCATTTCAAATATAGGTAAATAAAACACGTAATAAAACAAGTTGCGCTAATTAATTAAACTAACAAACTTTAGTTATTTAGGGCCTAGGGCATACCTCTCAACAAAAACCAATTGTAGTATTTCTAAAAAATAAGCCCTCTTGTAGAAACAAGAAGGCTATTTACGATTGCTTGCCATATGAAAATCTTGTAGATTGTTGAAACCGGCAAGCTAGCTTTTGACCTTTGAGGTCATAAACAATCTAGCGAATGTTTTTACGAATTAGTGCTGAGTTGTATCACCAGCAGCAGCAGTTGTGTCAACAGCAGTTGTATCCATAGATACAGCAGTTGTATCAACAGCAGTTGTATCTGCAGTTGCTTCTTTGTTTTCACCTGAGTTACATGCTACGAAAGCTACTACAGCTAGGATTGCGAATACTTTTTTCATTTTTTTGGGTTTTTGTTTGAATGAATGTGCTTATTAATACTGGAAGGGGTAAAAAGGTAACCCATGAACCCATTTTTTTTTGAAAAAAAAGATTTCGGCCTATATTGGGTTACTTTTATACCCTAAAGCGTATTAAAAGCAGTATTTAGTGAAAGCTACGAGTAACGAACAAGCATTATTAAAGGGTCTGGCAAGCAATGATTCCGCCGTTATTGAACAACTCTACAAAGAGAACTTCAGTACCATACAGGCATTCATTTTAGCTAACAATGGCACTTATGACGATGCAAAAGACGTTTTTCAGGAAGCAATGATCACCCTCTATGAAAAAGCACAAACTGGGTCTTTTGTCTTAACCTGTCAAATTAAAACATACACCTACTCGGTATGTCGCAGGTTATGGCTCAAAAAATTGCAACAAATGGGGCGCTTTTCGCACCCAGTTGACAATTTGGAAGAAACTTTATCTGTAGATGATGATCTCGAAGAACACGCTAAACACGACGCTGCCTTTGCTATTATGGATCGGGCACTTAAAAGCTTAGGCGAACCTTGTAAAAGTCTATTAGAAGGCTACTACCTTCAAAAAATGGACATGCAAGCTTTGGCATCGGAATTCGGGTATACCAACTCCGACAATGCCAAAAACCAGAAGTATAAATGTCTAATGCGCCTTAAAAAATTGTTTTTTGCGCAATACAACATTGGAGAGTAAGTAACACAGAATAATTAAAAATGGAAGATTTAATATTATTAGAAACCATCGAAAAGTACCTGAGCAACCAAATGGATGCACAGGAAAAAACGGCTTTTGAATTGGTTCGTAAAAATACCCCTGAAATTGACCAAATGGTTGTGGAACACGCTATGTTCTTACAACAAATAAACCAGTTTAGCGCCATTAAATCTATCAAGCAAACACTTGCTCAAACACACCAAAATTTATTAGAGCGTGGCGAAATTTCAAATACCAATGAGGTTTCAAGAGGTGCGCAGGTTATACAATTATTTCACAAGTACAAAAGAGTGGCAGCCATCGCTGCATCTGTGGGTGGCGTAATCGCTTTATTTATAAGTGGACTTGCATTATACATTTCTCCAGTTAGCCACAACAACCAAATTCAACAATTAAGCAATGATATCGCGGCCATTAAAAAGAGTCAGCAATACCAAGGCAAACTTATCAACGAGGTTAAAAGTAAATTACCAGCTGGCGTAAAATTTATTAGTGGTGGTTCGGGATTTTTAATTGACGCCAAAGGATTTATTGTTACTAACGCCCACGTTATAAAAGGATCTGGCGCTATTGTGGTTGACAATAATGGTAAAGAATATGTTGCCGAAATAGCCCTACTAGATCAAGAAAAAGATTTAGCAATTTTGAAAATTAACGACGCTGATTTTACATCAAAAAAATCGCTTCCATATTCTATTCGCAAATCAACCACCGATTTAGGGGAAGAAATATTTACACTTGGTTATCCAAGAAATGAAATCGTTTATGGTACTGGTTATTTAAGTGCTCGAAGTGGTTACGAAGGAGATTCACTTTCCTATCAATTACAAATGAGTGCCAACCCTGGTAACTCTGGCGCACCGGTATTTGATAATGCTGGCGAGGTAATTGGTGTAGTGAGCACAAGAGAAGCGCAATTAGAAGGTGTTGTATTTGCACTTAAGTCCAACAACATATACAAAGTAGTTAATGACTACAACGCTTCTAACGAAGGAAGTAAAGACATAAAAATATCTACACGATCTAATATTAGCAGGATGTCTCGCAAAAAACAAATTGCAACACTTGAATCTTGCGTGTATTATGTAAAGTCTTTTGATAAATAAGCAAATCAAACGCTTACTTTTCTATCCCCATAAATTACTAGGATACAAGCCCTTTTCTACTAAACTTGAAATGCTTGCTTGTACAACAGGTGCATCCTCTTTATAAGTAACACCAAACCAGCTCGCACAAGTAGTACCTACTTTTACATTACCTAGTTTCGCATTTACAAAATGCTTTGTTACAGAAGGTAAGAAAAATTCAGATTTTAATTCCATCCCTTGTGTATCTAAAAATTTAGAAAATTCAGATTCACATAGCGCCACAAAACTTGGCGGGTAACATAAAAAGTTCATACTTACAATGGTATCTGCAGTTAACGGAAACAACTGATCGTTGTCTTCATAAACAATAACACCATCTTCATTCTTAAATATTTTTGTACGCTCATTAATGTCTAGTAAATTACCATTAGCATCTACACTACAAACCCCTCTACTCACCGTACCATTATCACTTAATGTTTTGCCTAATTCATATCCAATAATTGAATAGGTTTGGTCATTGCACTGGTTGTTTAAAAAAGCGGCTGCTTGTACAAATGCATCTTTACCGTAAAAATCATCGGCATTGATCACTGCAAATGGCTCATTTAATTTTCCTTTGCAACAAAGCACAGCATGTGCAGTACCCCAAGGCTTTACACGCTCTGGCGTTACGTTTTTTCCTTCTATAAAATCAGCTAAATGCTGGTACACATAATCGGTAGCAATTTTACCACTAAGCTTTGGCTCAAAAATTGACTTAAATTGCTCACTAAATTCTTCTCTGATAATAAAAACTATTTTACCAAAACCTGCTTCGATAGCATCATAAATTGAATAATCCATGATAGTTTCGCCACTAGGTCCAAAAGACTGAATTTGCTTCATGCTACCGTAACGGCTTGCCATACCGGCAGCAAGAATCACTAAAGTTGGTTTCATAAGAGAATATTAAGGGCTGCGAAGCTAAATCATTCTTTAAAATTGTAGACATATATTACAAATGAATATTAATAATATTTATATACAACATATCCCTGCGTTTTGTAATAACACGATGGCTATCAGTATATTAAGAGCCGATTTAATAGACCCCGTGGTTAGTGGGAATAAATGGTTTAAACTACAATTTTATGTTAGTGACGCTATTGCAGCTGGCAAAACTACCTTGGCCACTTTTGGTGGGCCCTATTCCAATCATATTGTAGCTACCTCAAAATATGGCGCTAGCATGGGGCTACAAACAGTAGGATTTATTAGAGGTGAAAAGCCAACAACCCTGTCACCTACACTAACCGATGCCATGGAAAATGGCATGACCCTTCATTTTATTTCAAGAGCAGAATTTTTAGATTACGATAAAATTATGAAGGAAAACATGCACGCAGATTGGGCATGGATACCAGAAGGTGGTTATGAAATAAAGGGTGCCGAAGGAGCTAGTACTCTTTTGAAAATTAAAAACACCCTAAGTTTTGACACCATTATTTGTGCAGTAGGAACAGGCACTATGATGGCCGGAATCATTAAAGCAGCAGCACCACATCAAAAAATAATTGGCATAAGTGTACTAAAAAATAATTTTTCTATTGACACAGAAATAAACGCATTATTGACCACAGAAGAATCTAAAAAGAACTTTGAAATCATACATGGTTATGATTTTGGAGGCTATGCAAAACATACACCAGCACTTATCAAATACATGAATGAATGCTATAAAAATATGGAGGTCCCACTAGATTTTGTATACACTGCAAAATTAATGTATGCTGTTGGAGACCTTGGTACCAAAGGGAAGTTTAAACCTTTATCAAAAATACTACTGATACATTCGGGCGGACTTCAAGGAAACCGTTCCTTTAAAAAAGGAACGTTAAACTATTAAAGTAGCACCAAAAATTTGCTCGAAATTTTGTTTGACAAGATTTTTTACTTCCTGTATGGGCACTGCACGACCTAGTTCTTTTTGTAAAGACGTAACTTGTTTATCAGGTATGCCGCATGGAACAATATTATTAAAATAAGCCAAATCAGTATTTACGTTTAATGCAAATCCGTGCATGGTAATCCAGCGGCTGCACTTAATACCCATTGCACAAATTTTGCGTGCTAATTTTTTATTGTCAGGATCTAACCAAACCCCAGTTTCACCAACACTTCTTCCTGCCTCAACACCATAATGCGCGAGTGTTTGTATGATCACTTCTTCTAAACTACGGAGGTACCAACCAAGGTCAGTCTTAAATTTTTCCAAATCCAAAATGGGATAACCCACTAGTTGCTCTGGTCCATGAAAAGTGATATCGCCACCTCTATTGATATGAAAATAGTCGATACCATTGGCCTCCATAAATGCAGTGGTCATGAGCACATTTGCAGCATTGCCATTTTTACCCAATGTATATACGGGCGGATGCTCCACAAATAATAAGTGATTTTTTGTAGGCCACTCCATTACAGGTATTTCAGTTTGATTCCGGTAATTCGCCTTGATTGCCGAGTTGGCGCTTAATAAAGACTCTTGATACGCCCAAACCTCTTTATACTTCCGGGTACCCAAGTCCTCAAAAAAAACTTCCTGCTGCATTGCACAAAAGTAGGAATGTTTGGGGCTATTTTTGCAAGTATGGAACCGGATATTGATTTATTTAATGAAGAAGGCGCAGAAACCCTCTATGAAAGAAAAACCTTTGTTATAGATAAGGGGCAAGAACCGTTTCGCATAGACAAGTGGGTTCAAACACATATGGAAGGGGCCACCAGAAGCAAGGTCCAACAAAGTATAGAAGCCGGTTTTTTAACGGTGAACGGCAAAAATGTTAAAAGCAATTATAAGGTAAGACCCGGAGACGAAATTTTAATCATGAGTCTGGTAAATCCAGAAACACATGCTTTAAAACTTGAAGATATTCCGCTCAATATTGTTTTTGAAGATGACGCCGTGATGGTTATTAATAAACCTTCAAATATGGTGGTTCATCCGGGTGTTGGAAATTATACGGGTACGCTTTTAAATGGTGTGGCTTATTATTTGCAACAACAAAATCCAAACATCGACGAACAATCATTGCCACGTTTTGGTCTTGTACACCGTATCGATAAAAATACAACTGGATTAATAGTGCTTGCAAAAACTGCAGAAGCGGCCGCTCATTTGGCCAAACAATTTTTTAACCATACTGTAGAAAGAAAATATACGGCGCTTGTTTGGGGCGATGTCATTGAAGACAGTGGAACCATTGAAGCACATATTGCGCGCCACAAACAAAATAGAAAAACATTTGACGCTTATCCAGAAGGCGATACCGGTAAACACGCTATTACCCATTATACCGTTTTAGAAAGATTCAATTATGTAACACTTATTAGTTGTGTGTTAGAAACAGGCCGAACACATCAAATACGGGTTCACTTAAAACATATTGGCCATACTTTATTTAATGACCTCGAATACGGAGGAGACCGTATTTTAAAAGGAACCATTTATACCAAATATAAACAGTTCGTAGACAACTGTTTTGATGCATGCGCTAGATGCGCACTCCATGCTACCACACTTGGTTTTGTTCATCCTACCTCCAATGAATTTATGAAATTTGATGCTGCTATACCAACAGATATGCTCACTGCAGTTGAAAAATGGCGTGGGTATGTACAAAATAAAACACGCACCGAATAGTGCGTGTTTTATAATAGATGTCGTTTATAATTTTATTTTTTCTACTTTTTTGCTTTAGATGCCGCTGCTTTTTGTAAGGCTTCTAATTTTGCGATGTACAAACTTCTACCGTGCGTACCTAAAATAATTTCATTGTCACGCGGATGAACTGCAATGTCATGAACAGGTACACTTGCAGGTAAACCCTTATTCCACATCATAGAGCTATTACCGCCATCCATACTTACATAGAGGCCACCATCTGTACCAACATATAAAACGTTTTCGTTGGCAACATCTTCTTTAATAACGTTTACAGGCTCTACAGGAAGGTCTTTCATGATTTGTTTCCATGTGCTGCCATAATCATCAGAACGGTATACGTACGCGTTAAAATGGTCGTTACGGTAGCCGTTTAAAGTTACATACACTCTAGCTTCATTAAAAGCACTCGCTACTACCCTGCTTACATATAAGCCCTTTGGTAACCCTTTATTTAATAGTGAAAAAGTATAACCACCATCTTTAGTAACTTGAACATTACCATCATCAGAACCTACATAAACAAGTCCAAATTTAATAGGGCTTTCACTCATGGTTGCTAAAGTTCCAAAAGGAACATCTCCTTGTGTAGGATTGGAGGTTAAATCTGCGCTAAGCGTCACTAAACTATCACCTCTGTTTAATGAACGATGAAATTTATTACTTCCATAATAAAATACATCTTGATTGTGTCTACTTAACAAAATAGGTGTTTGCCAATTGTAACGAAGTGCTGTTTCTCCTAAATCACGAGAAGGTCTTACCGATTTTCTTTCTTTGGTTACTAAATTTTGACGAGAATATGCACCAAATTGAGAGCCACTATAAATGGTTTTATTGTCTCTGAAATCTACTTGTACTTGCATGCCATCACCTCCATTAATTCCTGTAAATGGATTATGACCACTATCATACCAATCATAATTTTCTTTGTTCATACTTGAACCATACCATGTGCCATTGTCTTGAAGTCCTCCATATACATTGTAAGGCTTGGCCATATCAACTGCAATATTATAAAATTGTCCAACCGCAGGTGTATTGGCTTTAAACCAATGTTCCCCATCATCATAGGTAATATTACAGCCACCATCATTTCCAATAATCATGTGGCTATCACGCTTTCCATTCATCCAAACAAAGTGATGATCTGCGTGCACATTTTCTTTACCAATTTCTTTGAAGTTTTTTCCGCCATCGGTACTTAACACAACACCTACACCCGTTAATGCAATTTTATTATCGTTGGTAGGACTCACAAATACTTTTCCAAAATAATAGCCATAAGTACTATAAATACCAATGGTTTTATCGTGTGTTTTTTTCCAGCTCGCACCACCATCATCACTTCTATATAATTCGGCACCATAAATGGGTGTTTCAAAAAGTGCCGTATTGGCATCATATAAATAATCCCAAATACAAGTAGGCGCCAATGTCCCATTTTTTACAGCCTCTTTAATACTAGCAGCCGAATACTTAGTAGGCAGTTGGTTGCGTGGTGACTTAACAAATGCATTTAACTTTTTATCATCGAGTGCAGCAAATTGTTCTTTATTTAAATCTTTGAAATCTCTTAAAACATACCTTGTTGTATCGGTGGTACTTTTTAATGCGGTTTCAGGTTGGTGAAAATTATTATCTACAACTGCAAATACAGTATTAGGGTTTTGTGGATATACGGCTAAACCAATTCTTCCAACACCATCACCATTTGGAAATCCAGAACTTGGCGTATTCAATTGTTTCCAAGTATTTCCACCATCTATACTTTTATAAATACCACTGGTTTTGCCAGACTCTTCAAAGTTAGAGGCCGTTCTAGTTTTATACCACATAGCAGCATATAATACAGATGGATTTTTTGAATCGATATCTAAATCAACGGCACCTGTATTTGCATCTACATATAAAGTTTGATTCCAGTTTTTTCCACCATCTGTGGTTTTGTAAACGCCACGCTCTTTATTTGGTGAATACAAATGACCTAAAGCTGCAACCCAAGCTGTATTGGGTTCCTTTTCATCAATCACAATTTTGCCAATGTGATGACTTTCAGGAAGACCAAGGTAATCCCAAGACTTACCACCATTGCTAGATTTATAAACACCAATACCAGCATACGATGATCTACTACTATTTACTTCACCAGTTCCCACCCAAATAATATTACTTTTCCAATTCACTGCTATCGCACCAATGGTTAAAATAGCTTCTGAATCAAATACAGATGTAAAACTTTGACCATTGTTAATGGTATGCCATAGTCCACCTGTTGCATAAGCTACATAAAAATTGGTGGGATCTTCTGGGTTAACAGCCATGTCAACAACCCTTCCACTCATAACACTAGGTCCAATGTTTCTAAAGGCCGTTCCATTAATGGTAGATGCTTCCAAGAGTTTTTTACGCTGTTCAAAGGAGGATAATCTTTCTGAAGCAGTGGTAGGCTTGATTTGTGCTGTACCATACAACGACAATGTTAGCAAAAGGCAAAAACTGAGTATTTTTCTCATAATCGTACTTATAATTTGTATTTTTAACTGATTAAATGTAAGAAAATGCGCCTTCTTTTTGTACTTTTTTCTATACTATTTTACAGCAGTGTTAACGGGCAGTGCAAAACCTTTAGAATTACTTCAAAAGGTGATACCCTTAACTGCACTGAAGCCAGCGGCATAAAAAGAGGCAAATGGAAACTGGAAACACCTCCTATTAGAGGCGAAAGAGGTTATGTGGAGGAAGGTCTATTTGTTAACGATAAAAAAGAAGGTACTTGGCGCCGATTTAATTTAATGGGCGACCCATTAGCCATCGAAAATTATAAATGGGGATTAAAAAATGGATTGTGTACCTATTTAGCAATTCAAGGTATTGAAAGAGAGGAATCATGGAAAGCTATTGATCCTTCTAAACCATACGATACTATTGATGTTCAAGATATCAATAACCCAAATATGTACGAAAAAGTGATTGTAAAAACAACGGGGGCCTCCCTGAAGCACGGCACCTGGAAAATATACGACCCATTCACAGGTCAACGATTAAGAACTGAAAACTGGATACTGGATGTTTTACAAGATCCAAATATAAAAAAAGAAGACAGTTCCAACACAAGTACTACGCTGCCAAATTTGGGCACGACAAAATCAAAGTCCGATACGGCCACTAAAAAAGTGATACCTAAAGAAGTGCTCGAGTTTCAAAAGAAAAACAAAGGCAAAAAAATAGTAGATGGTAAAACCGGTGGCTAATCCTTTATTTGATTGCTGCTATAAATTGTTTACTAAAAAATTGTAGCTGATAATCTATACTGTTACTCCAATAAGCTTTATTATGCCCACCAGGTCTTTCGGTGTAGTCATGATCAATTTTATTTGTTAGTAGCACCTGGTGCAACGACCTGTTAACATCAATAAAGAAATCTGACACCCCACAATCAATAATAATATGTAGCAGTCCTGGTTTACAATTTTTAGCAATATTAATGACCGAATAATCTTCCCAATTTTGAGGTTGATCCGTTATCGTTCCCAATGATTTTTTAATATCCCAACTATTTGGAAATGGTCTAATATCAACACCCCCACAAACACTACCCGCATTACCAAATAAAGTAGCATGGCGCATTCCTAAAAATAATCCACCATGTCCACCCATGCTTAACCCCGTAATGGCTCGGTGGTCTTTGTTTGCAGATGTTGGAAAATGCGAATCAATGTAAGGCAGTAATTCGTTCGTTATAAATGTTTCGTATTTGATAGAATCATTGATGGGGCTATCATAATACCAACTACCATATCCCCCATCAGGACAAACCAACATCACCTGGTATTGATCTGCTCTAGACTGCAGCTGTGGCGCATCTTTTAGCCAGCTCCCATGATTGCCACTATACCCGTGCAATAAATACACAACTGGAAATTTTGCTCCAGTTTGCTTTGTTGCATTGTCTGGAATTACCACAGAAACCTTGATGTTTTTATGCATAGCATTACTATACACTACAATCGTATCAACGCGTGCAGCATTTGAAGCGATCGTAAAAAATAAACATACAAAAATGGATACAATGTTTTTCATAAGCATGGTTTAATAAAAAAAGCCACTTGAAGATAATCCAAGTGGCTTTAATTAGTTGTTATCTTTTATTGTTTTTTCTTTTCTTGAGCGGCTTGCATTGGATTTAATCCAAATGACTGACCTCTACCAAGTGAACGCTGCTTGAACAAAGTAAACTTACTAGGCTCTGCACTTACATTACCCCAGAAATTATTGGTTTCATTGATATCTGCAGTTTCACGCATTGGATCTAATTTAATGCTCGTAACTTCTTTACGCGTCATAAATACGCGTGCTACTTTATTTTCATTTTTACGCCAGATTTGCGCACCAATACGCTCTGTTTCTTTAGTACCATCTTTGTACGTAAATTCTACAATGATTGGCATTACAAGTCCACCTTTATTTGTAAAAGTGATTTCATATAAATGTACATTGCTGTAGCTTGCTTTTTCTTCATCAGATAATACTTCTGGTGTACCAAAAGAAGGCATGCTATTTTTAGTTTCAGCATCATAAGGCTCAATACCTCTTGCATAACGCCAGTAAAAATCTCTTAATGAAGTATCAGCATCGGTCGCAAATATGATAGACTTGTCTTCTCTGTTTCTAATTTTAGAAACGTCTTCAAAACTATTTACAGTTGGTTTGTCAATTGACATTTTCATGCCACCTGCTCTACCACCCATGCCACCACCACGTGGTTGCGCTGCAGCATCGTATACCGCATGTGCTACTGAATCTATGGCGATATCACAAGCTTCGATGCTATAAAACCAACCTCTCCAAAACCAATCTAAATCTACAGCACTAGCGTCTTCCATGGTTCTAAATAAATCGGCAGGTGTTGGATGTTTGAATGCCCAACGTCTTGCATATTCTCTAAAAGAAAAATCAAATAGCTCTCTACCCATAATGGTTTCACGTAAAATGTTTAAACCGGTACCTGGCTTAGAATACGCATTAGGTCCAAACTGAATAATGTTTTCACTATTAGTCATAATTGGCTCTAACTGATCTTTAGGCGCTTTCATATAATCCACAATTCCAAAAGCAGGTCCTCTACGAGAAGGATATTTGTTGTCAAATAATTCTTCTGTTAGATATTCAACAAAAGTATTTAATCCTTCATCCATCCAAGACCATTGACGCTCATCAGAGTTCACAATCATTGGGAAGAAATTATGTCCTACTTCATGAATGATTACACCAATCATGCCAAGCTTTGTAGCCTCACTGTAGGTACCATCTTTGTTGGTACGACCGTTGTTAAAACAAATCATTGGATATTCCATACCATTAGAAGCCTCAATACTTTGAGCTACTGGATATGGATAAGGAATTGAAAATTTAGAATAAGAACGGATGGTATGTGCTACTACTTTAGTAGAATATCTTCTCCATAAATTGTATGCTTCTTTAGGGTAGCCACTCATACACATCACTTTCTTGCCTTCTACATAAGTTGGCATCGCATCAAAAACAAACTTACGGCTCGCTGTCCATGCAAAGTCACGCACATTATCTGCTTTAAACACCCAAGTTTTTTTAGCAGTGCTTTTTTGCTTTTCAGCATTTTTTGCTTCTTCTAATGTTACTACTTCTACTACATCTTTTGCAGTTTGCGCAGTCTTCCAACGTGCTAACTGTGCTGGTGTTAAAACCTGCGCATAGTTTTGACACTCTCCGGTACCCATAATTACGTGGTCGGCAGGAGCTGTAATAGATACATTGTAATTACCAAAAGTTAAAGCAAACTCGCCTCTACCAGTAAACTGGTGATTTTGCCAACCCTGAAAATCAGAGTATACGCAAAGTCTTGGGAACCATTGTGCCATGGTAAACACGCTGTTACCATCTTCAGGGAACAATTCGTAACCGCCTCTGCCTCTAAATACCAAACGATCAGAAATTTTGTAAGACCATGTGATATTAAAAACAAACTTTTGACCAGGTAATAGTGTTGTTGGCAAATCAACACGCATCATGGTTTGGTTGATGGTGTATTTTAAAGCCTTACCTGTAGCGTCTGTAATTTTAGAAATAATATGACCATAGCCATTGTCTTTTTTTGCATCTTCTAAAGCTTTGATAGAAGATTGTGAAACTTGACGTAGAGAACTTCCGTCCTCGAAATCAGCTTTGTTTACCGTGCTATGCTCATTTTCATCAAGCTGTAACCATAAATACGTTAACGCATCAGGAGAATTATTAAAATACGTGATGGTTTCACTTCCCTTTAATAAAAGGTTGGCTTCATCAAGCTCACACTTGATGTTATAGTCGGCACGTTGTTGCCAATATTTTGGTCCAGGTGCTCCACTCGCTGTACGATACTCGTTGGGCGTAGATAAAATAGTTCCTAACTGCTCAAACTTGTTTCCGTGGTTTGAAGTTGGGTTGTTTTGAATGTTTTGTGCAATTGACACAGTGCTCACTACAACAAACATTAAAAATGCAAAAAATTGCTTCATAGCATAAATGATTAAAGATTAAAATACCGCTCAATGGCCATTTGAAGAGAAAGTGCAAGAATGCCACCACTGACAATCAAAATAAAGTCTCTTCGGGGTGCCTTTAAAAGCATTACGAATATAAATGAAATAACTAAAATAGCCATCACAATCAAAATTTGGCCTATTTCGAGTCCTAAATTAAAGGCCAGTAAGGCTGGAGCAATATTTTGGGATATACCTAAAAGGCTTTTTAGGTAAAAACTAAATCCTAACCCGTGAATTAGGCCAAAAAATAGGGCAAAAAAGTAGATGACAGGAAATTTGGTATTAAAACTAAACTTCTTGACAAACATATTACTAATTGATGTAATAAGTATAGTCACTGGAATAAAAAATTCAATCCAATTGGTTGAGAAATCAAGGTAATTGAATACACTCAAAACAAGAGTAATCGAATGACCAATGGTGAAAGCAGTAACAAGTATCAACCACTTTTTCCAATCGGGCAGTTGATACCTAATACATAAAGCAGCTACAAATAAAATATGATCCATGCCAGACAAATTGGCGATATGATTGAATCCTATTTGGACATACATCCAAAACTCATGCATAAAAATCAAATTTTAGTTAGACATTTGTTGACTAGATTAGGACACTATGGTAAATATACTAATTCATTGGACGCTCACAAGCCTTCTGGCAATTTTACACCCATTTTTCGTATCCGTTATTGATATTACCCATAATCCAAAAGAGAGAAGCATTGAAATGAGCGTTCGCATTTTTAACGAGGACTTAGAAAAAACCCTTCAAAAATATACCACTACCAAAATAGATATTTTACAACCCGCCAATAGGACTTTTGTACATGAAGAAATTCAAAAATACATGTCGAAGCATTTGACTATTTTGGTAAATGGAACGCCTATCAAATACACCATCATTGGTTTTGAACAGCAAAAAGAAAGTACTTGGTGTTATTTTGAAGCACAAAATATTAATAGTGCCAACACCGTTAGAGTAGACTGTGATATTTTATACGATTTAGAAAATACACAGGTCAATATCATACATGTTAAAAGTAAAGGAACAGAAAAAACGTATAAATTGGACTACCCGAGTAGAACCGCGAATTTTACTTTTTAATTAATCCTTTTCACTAAGCGTTACAAGAATTTTATCGATGCGGTGCTGATCCATATCTACAATCTCAAACGTGAAAGTCTTCCAAGAAAGTGTTTCTCCAGTTTTTGGTATTTTTTCCAAAGAATGAATGATAAAGCCTGCTAGTGTATCAAATTCCTGATCACCTTGGAGCATAAATTCTGTTTTATCAAAATAACTTAAGAAATCATAAAAGGGAAGTTGGGCATCAATTAAATAAGTACCATCGGCTCTCTTTAAAATTTCAAAATCATGATCTTCCTCTTGTGGTATATCTCCTACAATGGCTTCTAGTATGTCGTTTAGCGTAATCAAACCCTCTATAGATCCGTATTCATTTACAATAAAGCAGTGGTGTATTTTTGACTGCTTAAAACTTTCTAGAACCTGATAAGCCGAGTTATTTTCTGGAACATATTTTGCATCTTTGGCAATTTCACGCAGGAGTTGATCACCATTAGCAACAAATAAATCTTTGAGTGATACAACCCCTTTAATCTGGTCAATACTCCCCTCACAAACAGGATACATCGAATGTAAACTTTGTGGCATACTAGCCCTTACTTGAGCAACAGTTTTAGTTGATTCCAACCATAAAATATCACTTCGGTGTGTCATAAGTGATGTAATGTTTCTATCACTTAAATGAAAAACCCTTTCAATAATTTCTTGCTCTGCCTCCTCAATAGTTCCTTGCTCGGTACCTTCACTAATAATGGCTTTAATTTCTTCTTCTGTTACCTGATTGTCATTTGGCTTCATACGTAAAATACGCATGATTAAATGAGATGATGCACTTAACAACCATATAAATGGATACATAATAAATGTAACCGATTGCATCACTACTGACACCGATTTTGCAATCCCTTCTGGGTTACTCAATCCAATTCGTTTTGGAACGAGTTCACCAAGTACCAAAGAAACATAGGTCAAAAGTATTACAATGAGCAGTGTTGCTATTGTTTGGGCATAAGGGGCAATGAATGAAAATTGAGTAAACCAATTTGTAAGCGGTTCTTTAAATGTACCTCCCGAATAAATACCTGTTAAAACACCCACAAGGGTAATGCCAATTTGTATGGTAGATAAAAATGTGTCGGGATGGTTGGCTAACTTAAGCGCCCTTCTAGCATCTACATCACCTTTATCTGCTTGAGCCTCTAACCTAGCCTTTCGCGCAGAAACAAGCGCAATTTCGGCCATTGAAAAGAACCCATTAATAAGTATCAGTCCTAGAATTATAAAAATCTCTGTCATTGATGTAGTATCGTTTGATGAAAATCTACTTTGCCAAAGTTACGATAATATATGGGGTTACTTCCTTATCTCTTGTTCCCGGATTTAAAAATGGTAGTGTAAGCATACTCACCCCAAAATAAGCATTTTTATGTATTATGATAGATCCTGTAAATTTTTGCTGAAGCTGAGGGAAGCTCGACGCTTTAGTAATGAGTATTTGACCTGGCTTTAACAGGCTGCTATCAAATATCCTTTCAAATGAATGATTACCATAAAAATGAAGGGCCCTACTCTCGTCTATTTGGTACAAGTAAATGTTATGTTTAGAGAGCTTATTTTGATGGATAAATGCTGCCGCAGAAACACCAAGCTCGTACTTTAAAAGCCTTGGATAAAAAGAAGTATTTAATATAAAATTAACACCCAGTATCGTATATAATGCAAGTGAAATAAACTTTGGGGTTTGCCCTTTATTGCGGAGCAATAAATATAAATAATAGACACTGCCCATTAACGTAACTATTTTGAAATAAAGGGGCATATCTGTAAATACAAAAAATACAATCATTAGTGCAGCAGCCCATAATAATGTAAATATAAATCCATGAAAATAGAGTAGCGCTTTTTGAAGTTTCAAAAAGCCTTCCGAAAAATAAAGTGCGTGCAAACCCTTTGCCGTAACAACGGCAGCGAGAGGCAGAACTACAAAAATATAATGTGGTAGTTGCGCCTGACTTCTTGCAAGCATACAATAGGTGGCAATAAATCCACCCGCAGCAATAAACTCCTGATGGCTTAGAAGTTTAAACTTAGCCTTTATAATGTCTTTGATAGATATCACTAGTGCTATTAAAAATATAAATATCCAAGGCAAAAAACTCCAAAGCATATTTTCTAATAAAAATGTAAAATGATTCATTTCATTGAATACATTTTCGCCGGTATACCTGCCAAAACTTTGTGTCCAATAATAAAAACGAAGCCCCGAGTTTATGGGTACACCATGAATGATTTTCCCTGGATGTAGATCAAACTGCGTATAAAGTCCAATACTCATGGGAATAAGTAGCATACCTACAATTACAATACCGATGAGATATTCCCACCTGAAAAACTGCTTCCAATTACGCTGCAATAAAAAGTGTATCGCAAAACTTACCCCCGGAACTACAATGGCAATAGGCCCTTTGGTTAACATACCAAGTCCAATGCCAATAAAAGCCATCACAAAATGTTTCCAAGCACCACTTTGATACCATGCTGCTAACTGCCAAATACTAAACATCACAAATCCCATGAGCATGGTGTCACACCTAACATCATGAGCCATTAAAATAAATGCTTGTGATGAAGCAAGCACCAAAACAGACAACTGCGCTGTTAAAGTATTGTAGTATAAAATTGTAAACCTATAAACCGACCATGTTGCGAGACCTAAACAAAGTATAGAAGGCAAACGGTAAGCCCAATCATACACCCCAAATAATTGGATACTTAAAGAGGACAACCAAAATAGTAAAGGTGGTTTATCTAAATAATCGACGCCTAAATCATAGAGTTGTAAATAATTGCCTGTACTGGCCATTTCTCTACTCATAGAGGCATATTGTGCTGCATCGATGTCAATTAATGGAATACCAAGCATCCCTATTATGCATACCACACAAGCGGCTACTAACGAAATAATGAAGAACTTTTGATTCATGCGCTAATATGTAATGGATCTGATTTTTGATATGCCCAACAAACAAAATGCCCAATCAGAAATCCAAGTAGTGCACCAAAAACAACATCCAATGGGTAATGCACACCAACATATACCTGAGCATAACAAATAAGTGCCGCCCAAATAAATAAGAGGTATTTCCAATTGCCAAAATAACGACCAAGGGTTACAAACAAAAAAGTTGCTACACCAAAATGATTGGTAGCGTGTGATGATGTAAAACTATAGCCGCCGGAACAATGATCTAATAATAACCTTACTTGACCATAGAGTAAAGGATCGGCACAAGGTCTTGGACGTTGTACCCAATTTTTTATAATACTACTACTAAACTGATCCGTTAGTAGAACCGTAATAAAAGCAAACAATAACCATACCCAACCTTTTTTACCAAAATTGACAAATACAAAAACAATTAAAAATAAATAGAAAGGAATCCATAATGTAGATTCTCTAAAAAACGGCATTAGGGTATCCGTTAATGGATGCGTAGCAACCTGATTAATGTATACAAACAAAGATTGATCAAAAGATTGTAAGGATTGAAATATGGAAGACATAAACAACTGCTTAATAATTAAAGATACTAAGAAATTGAATGCTTTTGAGCTACCAAAATGAGTCTATCAGACCGCTCAGGTTCATATTCATGAAGCTGATAATCACCAAAAATTGTCATTATTTGCAATCCAGCTTTTTGCATAAATCCGGTAAAATCTTGTAGATTATATTTTCTAACACGCTCTTCAAAGACGCCTAAAATTTCATGAGACACCGCATCAACAACCTTGATTTCTTTAAATAAATAGAGGTCATCCTGCCATTTTTTGGTGTAAAATATCAAATGTTCCATTTGGATCATCACATCATTACCGATCGTTTCTTCGATCAATCCAACATTTAAATAATCGATTACAAGCGTACCATTCTCTTTTAAATTTGCTGCCATAGCACTTATGGCTAATTGGTGCTCTTCATGCGTATCAAAGTAACCAAAACTTGTAAAAAAATTAAAGGCATAATCAAAATGATTGGCTTTAAAAGTTTCACGCATATCATGACAAAAAAAATGTAACCCATTGGTTTTCATATTTGATGCAGCCTCAATGGATGCAGGCGACAAATCAATGCCTGTAAGATCAAATCCCGCATCAAATAAAGCCTTACTATGCCTACCCTTTCCACAAGCAATATCGAGCATTGTGGCATGCGGCAAGGGCTTCAAATAAGCTAGTAAATTATCAATAAACTGTAAAGCTTCCGTGTCATCACGATGCTTATACAATGTGTGATAATAGCTAGAATTAAACCAATCTGAAAACCACCCCTTTTTGCGCATATAAATGTTTAAAACTCATGCGAAATTAGGGTAAGCAAAGCAACAAATTTGATTTATGTTTGCAGCTTTAATGAATAAGTGATATGGCATTAATTAAGAGCATTTCAGGCATTAGAGGCACTATTGGAGGTGTCCCAGGAGAATCGTTAAGTCCACTAGACATTGTTCGTTTTGCAGCAGCATATGGTTCATGGCTTTTAGCAAGCTCAGCGGGTAATAAAAAAGTAGTGATTGGAAGAGATGGAAGAATAAGTGGAGAAATGGTACAATCCCTGGTTGTAAATACCCTATTAAGTTTAGGTATAGATGTTATTGACCTTGGCTTAAGCACAACGCCTACTGTAGAAATGGCAGTTGTATTTGAAAAAGCAGCTGGTGGCATTATTTTAACAGCAAGCCACAATCCAAAAGAATGGAACGCCCTTAAATTACTGAATCATAAAGGTGAATTTATTAGCGGTGCCGATGGTGCTACCCTATTAGAGATTGTAAAAGCAGACAATTATAATTTTGCCGGTGTTGATCATTTAGGTAGTATCACTAAAAATGATACCGCATTAGACGAGCATATCAAAGCAATTCTAGCACATCCACTCGTAAACGTTGAGGCTATTGCTGGTAGCAATTTTTCGATTGTAGTGGATGCCATTAATAGTTCAGGTGCTTTTGCCGTTCCTCAATTATTAACAGCAATTGGTGTAAACCAAATTACTGTTATCAATGAAGAAGTTAATGGCAAATTTGCACACAATCCAGAACCTCTTCCCGAAAATTTAAGGGCATTGTGTAGTGAAGTTTTAAAACAAAACGCAAATATGGGTATCGCTGTAGACCCTGATGTGGATAGACTTTGCTTTGTTTGCGAAGACGGTACTTTATTTGGAGAAGAATATACACTAGTGGCTGTTGCAGATTATGTTTTAAAAAATAAAAAAGGAAACACAGTAAGCAATATGTCTTCTACTAGAGCCCTCAGAGATATCACAGAAAAGCATGGTGGCACGTATACACCAAGCGCCGTAGGGGAAGTGAATGTTGTTGCGAAAATGAAGGAAACAAATGCAGTTATTGGAGGTGAAGGAAATGGTGGAATTATTGTACCTGAACTACATTATGGAAGAGACGCATTAATTGGTATTGCCTTATTTTTATCTCATTTGGCCATAGAGAAAAAAACTGTTCAACAGCTTAGAAACACCTATCCCGACTATTTTATGAGTAAAAATAAAATAGAACTTACCCCAGGAATTGATCTAGAAAAAATATTTACTAGCCTTAAAGAAAAATATAAGAACCACACCATCAACACAGAAGATGGCTTAAAAATTGATTTTGAGCATGATTGGGTGCACCTAAGATCTAGCAACACAGAGCCAATTATCAGAATTTACGCCGAAAGCAATTCTCAAAACGTGGCTGACAATATTGCTCAAAAACTAATGAAAGACATCCAAGAAGTGGCTGTTTCCATTCAATAAATTACAAATTCTTATCTTTGAAAACATGGAAAGGATTTACCTAGACAATGCGGCCACGACACCATTAGACCCTGCAGTACTTGAGGCAATGATGCCTTATATGACAACCCATTTTGGTAATCCATCTTCTATTTATAGTTATGGCCGAGAAACACGCTTGGCCATAGAAAATGCGCGAAAAAAAGTAGCGGTGTTATTAAATACGCGTCCTTCAGAAATATTTTTCACAAGTGGTGGCACCGAAAGTAGCAACACCGCTATACATGCTGCTGTTTATGATTTAGGTTGTACACATATCATCTCTTCAATAATTGAACACCATGCTACTAGTCATACGGTTGAGCATTTACATAAAATTGGAGCAGCATCTTTAAGTTATGTAAAGCTTTTGCCTAATGGACATATTGATCTAGATGACTTAGAATTACTACTAAAAAATAGTACGCAAAAATGTTTGGTGACCCTCATGCATGCCAACAATGAAATTGGTAACATGATTGATTTGCATCAAATTGGCAATCTTTGCAATACCTATAATGCCATTTTTCATAGTGATACGGTACAAACAGTGGGGCATTTCCCATTTGATTTGAAAAACACACCTGTTCATTTTATCACAGGCGCAGGTCACAAATTTCATGGCCCAAAGGGTGTAGGTATATTATACATACACGAATCCATTAAAATAAAACCTTTCGTGCATGGTGGTGCACAGGAACGCAATATGCGTGCAGGTACCGAAAACTTGTATGGTATTGTTGGCTTTGCAAAAGCGCTAGAAATTGCCACTGAGCAATTTGAAAAAGATAGTAGCTATATAAATGGGCTTAAACAGTATATGATGGAGCAACTTGAGCAACATATTGCTGGTGTAACTTTTAATGGCGATCCAATTGGGAGCTCATTATATGCCGTTTTGAGTGTCAATTTCCCAGCTTCTAGTAAAAGTGAAATGTTATTATTTAATTTAGACATTCACCACATATGCGCTAGTGGCGGAAGCGCTTGCAGTAGTGGTGCCAATGCTGGCTCACATGTGATAAGGGCTATCAATAACAATCCAGATATTACAACTGTTCGGTTTTCCTTTAGCAAACACAACACCAAAAATGAAATTGATGTTGTGGTTGCCAATTTAAAGGAAATGATTTAATCCTATTTATTCTCTTCTTTCGTCATTACTTTACCAGGAATTTCAACAGATGGATTGTACATCGTTTGCATTTGTGTTAGCGCTTGCAAATAACCCTCAGCTGTTTGTTTTTCTTGTGCCATATTATCGGCTTTCATGCCAGATAAAGTATTGTAATAATTAACTTGTTGCGCTAAATCTTTTTTAACGGCAGCACTTACTTTTTGAACAAGTGCCTGATCTCCTGATAAATAACAGGCTTCTAAAAATAAGAGTGAATTTCTATTATGCAAATTTCCTCTGCTTGTTAAGCCATATCCGAAATTGCTTTCATGCAACATTTTGTCTGCTTTATTTAGGACAGCTCTTGCTTCTTCTTTTCTATTTTTTGCAGACAAATCAATAGCAAGTTCGGCATATGCAGACCTGATACCACCTAAGTGTCTTCTATTTTCTTCATCAAAATAAACACCCGGCTTATCGGCATTACCAAACGCAAACTTGTTTGTTAATTTATCTAACATCCAATTGGTGTTAACCCTGCTGTTTTTAACAGGCGCTAAACGGTAACTTAAACCATCTCTACGTAAATACTGATCAAAGCCAAGCTCTGCGCCAGCATTGGTGAAATAAATAGGACGTTTCCAATTATTGGATGCAATAATATTTAATACCGCTGATTCATTTTTCATTAACGCATTACGTGGTAATGAAAAATCCAGTGAAGTTAAAATGCTATCAGTTGCATTTACCGTGCCATTTTTGATAGCAGCAGCAACATCTACAGGAACTGTTACATTTTTAACAGGGAAGCTATAATCATTATCTGGATTGTCTTTACCTACATAATTTTTCATGACATCATATAAGTTGTAAAACTTATCATCAGGCATAGATGCATTTGGCTTGTACTCGATATAATCACGCTTGCTACCTTCAATTTGATCTGCAGACCAGATAACATCAATAGCAGGGCTCTCATTTACTTTGTAACGGAGTTGATTGATATACCAATCGATACCCAGTAAACTATAGTTGATAACACGAATATCTTTTCTAATACCTTCTACCTCCTGAGCATACCAAAGTGGGTAGGTGTCATTGTCTCCAAACGTAAATAAAATTGCATTTGGGGCACAACTTTCTAAATAATCTTTGGCTAAATCTCTAGCGATTACTTTGTTACTTCTATCATGGTCATCCCATTCCTCGCTAGCCATTAACGCTGGAACTGCTAATAAACATACAACAGTTGCAAGCGATGCTGCAGTTGCTTGATTGATAGATTTGCTTAATAATTCTTTTACCATAAGTACACCAAGGCCAATCCAAACCGCAAATGCATAAAAGCTTCCTACATATGCGTAATCACGCTCACGTGGCTGGTATCCTGCCTGGTTTAAATAAAGTACAATAGCGAATCCTGTAAAAAAGAACATTAAAAAGTTAACGCCAAAATCTGTTTTCTTTTTCTTGTAATGAAAATACATGCCTAGTAAACCTAAAATAAAAGGAAGTGCAAAAAGTTTGTTGTGCGCCTTATTATTTTTTAAGCTATCAGGCAATGAAGACTGGTCACCGTATAATAATTGATCAATTGGTGCAATACCTGTAATCCAGTTACCATCTCTTACATTACCTGCAAATAAACCTTGGTTATCATTTTGTTTGCCTGAAAAGTTCCACATGAAATACCTGAAATACATCCAGTTTAATTGATACTGGAAAAAGTATTTAATATTATCTACTTGATTGGGTGCACGCTCATACGTGCCATCTTGAAGTCTATTGATGCCTAAAAAATAAGCGTAGTAATCGGCGTGGTTTTGGTCATTACTTAAATCCCAAACACGTGGAAAAACCATTTTGTCTTCTGCAGCAAATACATATTTACGATCTTCCCCTAGCTCAATATAAGTAGCAGTCGATTTTTGATATCGCATGCCACTATTTTTTACATCGATGGGTCTAGCATTAAATTTCTGACCATATAGTAAAGGAAAATCTCCATATTGTTCACGACCTAAATAACCAACAAGACTAATTGGATTATCTACATTGTACATGTCTACAGATGGATTTGCACTGCTTCGAATCATGGTGGTTACATAACTACTGTAACCAATTAACATAAATGTTAAACACCAAATACCAAGTCTAAGTATAGACCATCCTTTTGATGCAGCCACTTTTAAACCATACCAAATAAGGGCAGCAACTAAAACAAAGAAAGTAGTAAACCCTGTAAAAAATGGCAATCCAAAATTATTAACAAAAATGCGGTCAAATGTACCAGCAAATTTTACCGTGTATTGAATAACACCTACTTGCACAATACCAGTAATGGCACATGCAATCACAAAAAATATGTAAATGCCAGCATATGTTTTTTTAGTGCCTTTGTTTAAAGATTCAAGGTAATATAGAAACCCAATTGCAGCGATTGTTCCAAGCAACATAAGTCCACCAAGCGTACTATCCATTTCAACACCACGCTCTGGATTTACTTCTGCATTGGCAACAACCAATCCACCAATAAAAGCAAGAACGCCACCAATACCTATGATGCGCATAAACCACTTACGAATAACCGCATAATTGAAACTATCTTGTTTTTTGAAATAATAAACCATCACAATAGCAGGAATGGTTAATAGATTTAAAAGGTGAACCCCAATAGAAAGACCCATCATAAAAAATATAAACACAATCCATTTGTCGGCATCGGCTTCACTAGCATGATTCTCCCATTTTAAAATGGCCCAAAAAACGATGGCTGTAAAAAAAGAAGACAAAGCATATACTTCACCTTCAACAGCGCTATACCAAAAAGAATCACTAAATGTATAAGCAAGCGCACCAACAACACCAGCACCCATTACACTTATCAGTTGAGCACCCGAAATAGTTTCGCTGGTTTTAATACCCATTATTTTGCGCGCAAAATGGGTAATGGTCCAAAATAAAAATAAAATGGTAAAAGCACTAGCAAGTGCACTCATTATATTGACTGCCTTTGCAGCAGTTAATGGGTTATCGCCAAATAACACTATAAATACACGACCAATAATTACAAATAATGGAGCTCCCGGTGGATGCGGAATTTGTACCTTAAAACAACTACTCACAAACTCACCACAATCCCATAAACTACCCCCAGCTTCTGCCGTCATAATGTACACAGTGGCAGCGATCAAAAACACAACCCAACCAATCAAATTATTAATTCTAGTAAAAAGCATAATTCTTCGTTTTAAAAGACAGACAAACATAACTTTTTAATCGTAAAATGTAAAGCCAAAAAGCTATTATTTCTTATATTAAGATACTATTAAGGGGCAAAAATCCTTCATCCTGCTTATCTTTGTTGGCTCATGAGTCAAAATAGAACCGTAGCTTTTCATACACTCGGCTGCAAACTTAACTTTTCGGAAACCTCTACCCTTTCTAGAATGCTAGAACAAGAGGGCTTTGATAAAAAAGAGTTTGATGACCTCGCCGACGTGTACGTAATTAATACCTGTTCTGTTACAGACAATGCAGACAAAGAATGCAGACAAATTGTGCGCCGCATTCAAAAAAGAGCTCCCGAAAGTTTTGTCGTAATTACGGGCTGTTACGCGCAATTAAAACCTGCTCAAATTGCCCAAATTCCTGGAGTAGACCTTGTACTAGGCGCTGCAGAAAAATTTAACTTAGCCCAGCATTTAAGCACCCTTTCCAAAGGCAACCCTACCACCATCTGCAGTTGCGATATTGAAGATGTAACTGGTTTTACCGCTTCTTTTTCACAAAATGATAGAACCCGCTGCTTTTTAAAAGTACAGGATGGATGTGATTACAATTGCTCATTTTGTACCATTCCCATGGCAAGGGGTAAAAGTAGAAGTGATTTAGTGTCTAATGTGGTAGCGCAGGCCAAAATGGTAGCCGCTAGTGGCGCTAAAGAAATTGTTTTAACGGGTGTTAATTTAGGAGATTTTGGAAAAGGCCCCAATGGTGAAAAACATAGCGAAAGTTTTTTTGACCTGATACAAGCACTTGATACAGTCGAAGGCATAGAACGCTTTAGAATCTCCTCAATAGAGCCCAATTTACTGACCCCAGAAATCATTGAATTAGTAGCAAAGAGTAAAAAGTTTATGCCACATTTTCACATTCCCTTACAAAGTGGTAGTGCCGATATATTAGGTCTCATGCGTAGACGCTATAAAAAAGAATTGTACCAAGAGCGGGTTGCACTTATTAAAAAAATGATTCCACACTGCGCAATTGGTGTAGATGTTATTGTTGGCTTTCCTGGAGAAACAGATGCACACTTTAAAGAAACATTTGACTTTTTACACGATTTAGATATTAGCTACTTGCACGTATTCACCTATTCAGAAAGGGACAATACAAAAGCACTTGAAATAAAGCCAGTAGTTCCTGTTCCTACCAGAAATGAACGTAACAAAGCGCTTCGAAACTTATCTTTTATGAAGCTTCAATTTTTTACAGCACAGCATGTTGGAAACACGCGCAAAGTACTGTTTGAAGATTTTAATAAAAATGGTATGATGGAAGGATATTCCGACAATTATATTAGAATTGCTACGCCATACAGAACCGAGTGGGCCAACCAAATTATAGACTGGGAAATGCGCTAACACCTTTACTATATAAGGCTTACATGCGCATGTGGGAATTCTACTACCATCACCTGACCTAAACTTTGAAGCCTAACGTACACTTTCTTTTTATCGCTAAAGGTTACCATACCTTCCCTATCCATGAACACACCATAATTGATACGTATTTTTGTGTCTTCTCTAAACCCTTCATCAGAAATTAATTGAAGTGTAGCTTCTTTTTCTCCAAGATATTTTTGAATCATATCAATTTCTTCTTCTCTAATAACCGCAGGCTTTCCTAAATAAAAAACGAAATTCAAAACACCGTCGGTCATTTTTACTTTTGCAGATTCTGTTTCGTCGATATGTACAAAAACATAAGATCTAAAAAGCGGCTCTTCGATAATTTTTTTTCGATCGGACCATTGTTTCTCAATTTTTTGTAAAGGACACCAACAATCGACGCCTTTTTTTTTGAGCAACATATCTATTTTTTTCTCCCACCTTGGTTTGGTATACAGTGCATACCATTTCTTTTTCTGCTCCATACTTCAATTACTTAAACACAAAACTAGATTTTGCTAGAATCATTTTATTCATGACTTTAACAGTTTCGCTGATAGGCATGTCTGATGCAATGGCATTAAGCCAAGCTTTGTAACGCTCCCCCTTATTTTTATCAGGGTTGCTATAAAATTTAGCACTGTCGACTTCCACAGGCTTTACTGATAATGGTTTTGACACCTTTAACAAAGCACTATTTTGTTCAACTATTTTTTTGATTTTTGTTTGTTGTGCCTGATAATTGGACAGGTTTAATGGTGCATATCCTTCAGATGTACTAGCAATCCAAGACAAATTATTTCTAAGTGTCATAAAATTAGCGTCCTTATCTACCCTTTCTTTTTCGGAAGCAATGGCAGCTTCATACACAGCACTCTGACTCCATAAAAAATAAGGCGCTGTAGGAATTTTATGAAAAGGCAGCGCTGTTTCATTGTCCTTTTCTCTTATTTTAAGGTATTCATAACTATCTGGAAGTACAATATCAGACTCTACTCCTTTTAATTGAGTAGAAGCTCCATTGACCCTGTAAAACATCTGGAAAGTAAGTTTTACAGCACCCATATCGGTACGACCACTAGAGGGATCGATAGGATTACCAAAAGGAATACTTCGCTGAACCGTCCCCTTGCCATAAGTAGACGTACTTCCAATAACAACACCTCTTTTATAATCTTGAATGGCTCCAGCAAAAATTTCACTTGCAGAAGCACTAAACTCATTGACCATCACTGCTAAAGGACCATCGTATAATGTACCCGATTGACGATCACTTAAAATATTAGACTTACCCTCTCTATCTCTAACCTGAACCACTGGCCCTTGGTTAATAAACAAGCCCACCATTTGAATCACTTCGTATAAAGATCCGCCGCCATTGTTGCGTAAATCAATAACTATTCCTTTTACATTTTCTGCTTTAAATTTTACGATTTCTTTTGCAATATCTTCTGAACAACGATTACCATCTTCTCTTTCATAATCTGCATAAAATTCAGGTAAATAAATGTATCCAATTTTATCAGTACCTTCTGTTACAATCGCACTGCGTGCAAATGTTTCATCCAGTACAATTTCTTCTCTTATAAGTGTTACCACTTTTACGGTACCATTGGTTTTTTTAATCGTTAAACGAACTTCACTACCTTTATTTCCTCTAATAATTTTAACGGCATCTTCGGTGGCATAACCAACTACATCAACAGGTTCGGCGCTTCCTTGTGCCACTTTTAAAATAACATCGTTGGCATCAATTTCTCTAGACTTCCATGCTGCACCACCCGGTTGCACAGATGCGATTTTTATACCATTTTCATCTTCCCCTAATTGCGCACCAATAC
>Ga0255106_1000002_pt1 | contig 94287 bp, 84 predicted proteins | sample Law_Cont_RepB_8h_FD_188453 | JGI IMG/M metagenome (GOLD analysis project Ga0255106, IMG submission 188453) | Freshwater microbial communities from St. Lawrence River, New York, United States - Law_Cont_RepB_8h | ecosystem: Environmental > Aquatic > Freshwater > River | place: USA: New York...
ATTAGTAGTTAAAAATTTTCCAGTATGACCAGATTGCGCTGGGGCTAATGCATTAAATCCATCATTAGCAGTCGTGGCACCCGTCCCACCTTTATTAATAGCGATAGTTGTTCCGTTCCAAACACCAGTTCCGATGGTACCAAGTGTAGTAATTGAACTTTGACCTGCATAGGTAGAAGCAATATCAAATACATTAGACGTAACAGAAATTCTATTTGCAGCACCCGTTAATGCAACAGCACCCGTTGCACCATTTACAGATTGCACATTAACGCCAGCTGGCGAGAAGCTAACCCAGTTGGAAAGTGTACTTGCTGGTAATGCTGTTAAAATAAAATTGGTTGCATTATCTGTTCGCACAGCTACTGATCCAACAGATAATCCTGTTAAAGCAAGCATACTAGCACTACTATTGACAACACTTACAGAAGTGATTGAAAAAGACGGCAATTGAGCAGTTGGCACTTTACCATCAGCTCCTAAACTGGCAACACCATTAGCAACGCCAATCAAAGAATTATTAATTTTTAAGTTTAATGCCGTTTGAGTTAAACTACTTATTGGCTTATTTATGTCACTGGTATTGTCTAAATTGTTTAGTCCATAGGCCGTTTTCATTGCAGCAATAGAGTTGGTTCCGGTTCCCCCATTTGCAATAGCAACTATACCTGTTACATTGGTTGCATTACCTGATAAGTTTCCCGCAAAAGATCCATTTACATCTCTTAGTACAAGTGTACTCGCTGTTCCAGAACTTGTAGCTGTATTAACAAGTGTTGTAGTAGCAACAATTTGATCTTTTGTAACCGTTCCAACTGATAAAACTTGTGGAGCTATTGCAGTACCGCCTAAATCTCCGCCAAGTAATATTTTACCTTTTGAAGTAGTAGTTGCATCGGCAACAGAATTGGTAATGGAACCAGATGCATCTGCTAAAGCATTTGCTACATAGGCAGTAGTTGCCAATTTAGTACTATTGTCGTTTAATGACTGCGTAACCCCTGTTGTTCCAGTTGGCAAAACAGGTAGCCCTGTAAAAGTAGGCGATGCTAAATCAGCTTTTAAATCCAAAGCAGCTTGTTGTGGAGTACTAACTGGCTTGTTAGCATCACTAGTATTATTAATATTACCGATACCTAAATTTGTTCTTGCATCTATTGAAGTAGTGGCACCTGTTCCACCATTCGCAATTGCAACAACACCAGAAACATTGGTAGCGTTTCCAGTAACCGTTCCTGTTAGATTACCTGTAACATTGCCGGTTAAATTACCTGTAACATTGCCTATTAGATTGGAGCTAATACTTGTTGCAGAGAAGCTACCACTACCATCTCTTTTCACTACTGCATTTGCTAAATTAGTATTGGTTGCTGTTGCAAATGCATCTACTGTAGAAGCAATGCTGTCTTTTGTTTTTCCTCCAACAAGCATTACTACTGGAGCGGAGGCTGTACCGCCTAAATCTCCGCCAAGTAATATTTTACCTTTTGAAGTAGTAGTTGCATCGGCAACAGAATTGGTAATGGAACCAGATGCATCTGCTAAAGCATTTGCTACATAAGCAGTAGTTGCCAATTTAGTACTATTGTCGTTTAATGACTGCGTAACTCCTATTGTTCCAGTTGGTAAAACAGGTAGCCCCGTAAAAGTAGGCGATGCCAGATTTGCTTTCAGATCAAGTGCCGTTTGCTGTGCCGTACTTACAGGTTTATTTAAATCAGAAGTATTGTCGATATTACCAAGTCCTAAATTTGTTTTAGCAGAAGTAGCCGAGTTTGCCCCTGTCCCTCCATTTGTAAGTGCGACAATTCCAGAAACATTGGTTGCGTTTCCGGATAAGCTACCAATAACATTGCCTGTTATATTTCCTGTTACATTACCGGTTACGTTTCCAATCAGATTTCCTCTAAATGTGTTTGCTGTTATGGTACTACCAGAAAAATCTCCAACTGGACTTCGTCGAACTATGTAGTTTACAATATTATCTGGCGTCGAGGCTTTCATCAAGTTAATTGCCTCAGCTAATGTATCTTTAAGTATTCCACCTATTGAAAGCACTTGAGGACTCGCTGCTGTTCCACCTAAATCGCCAGCTAACTGAATTTTTCCTTTTATAGAAGTTGTTGCATCCACCACATTTCCCGTACTACTTGAACTTATTGTTGCCGCATTATTTTCGATATATTTTTTAACAGCGAGCTGTGTTGGAAATAAAACATTGCTTGGTGAGAGTCCGCCAAGGCTCGTATCTGTGGATTTGTTAACTGAGTTTTCTTTTGTATGTATACTTGCTAAATAACTAGTGAGCATAGCAGCTGTATCAGCAGTATTTAATTTTAAATTGATTCTATTAGAAAGTGCCGCAGTATCTCTTGCAAATCTTTTAGAGAGCATCAAAGCAGTGTCTGAGATGTTTAATTTCAGGTTAATTCTATTAGAAAGTGCCGCAGTATCCCTTGCAAATCTTGAACTTAGCATTACAGAAGTATCTGCTATTGAAACTTTACTAGAAATTCTTTCAGAAAGTAAGATTGTGTCACGGGCAATTCTGCTGCTTAACATAAATGCCGTGTCTGTGATTGAAAGTTTAGCGTTGAGGCGATTTGATAAAGAAAGGGTGTCTTTTCCTATACGTTGACTAAGCATGTATGATGTATCTGCAATACTTAATTTTGCCGCTAACCCGTTAGCTACTTGATAATTTTTCGCATAAGGATAGAGCATATTTGCGGTATCAGAAATATTGACTTTTAAAGCAAGGCCTGAAGTGGATGCTGCTGTTTGTTGTAATACATTCCACTTGGTTGCGATACTATTTACATTATTACTTGTATCGATACTAAAAACACCTGTTGTTGGATTAAACAAAACCGGTGCATTTGCAGTTAATGCGGCCCTAGCCCGAGCATCTGTAAAATATAAATTAGTGAGCTCACCAATATTATTTGTTTTTAAATTAACAACTCCAATGTTACCATTCACACTTTGAACAGGTGCACCAGGCGTTAAAAGTTCTATCCAATCAGATAAACTAGTAGAAAAATCAGTGTTTAAAATAAATGACTTTGACACATCGGTTCTTACACAAACCGTTCCCTTAACAGAAGACATACCAAGGGTCTGCATTTCTGCAGCATTAGCAACAACAGAAATTGCAGTAAAGGAAATGGGTGGTAATAAAGAACTAGGGATTTTTGTATTTGCGTCAAGACCCGCTACCCCATTAGGTGCATTGATTAAACTTGAAGATATCTTACCAGTTAAAGCATTGTTGGTCAAAAATGAAATGGGCTTATTGGCATCACTCGTATTATCAACATTCCCTAACCCTAAACTAGATTTATCAATTACGATATCCCCAATGAGGGAATTTACAGATGTTACAGCCCCGCTATTATTAGATAAAACAGGCTTGTTAATTAAGTCAAGGTAATTTCCTGTTGTTGCAACACTACTTAAGCCTGCTTTTAACATATAGTCTCGTAACATACGAGCAGTATCAGCAGTATTCAGTTTTTCATCAATTCTATTTGATAATTGAGAGGTATCCGTAGCCGCATTTAGTAAACGAGTAGGTGTAACATAACCGTACGAACTATCTGCAATATTTAATTTTGAATTAATTCGATTGCTTAAATAAACAGTATCAACTGCATTGAGTTTCGTATTAATTCTATTAAATAAAATATCTCCATTAGCAGCATCATATTTTAGATTGATCCGGTCACTTAAAGATGTAGAGTCGAAGGTATTTGCTATAATTTGATATGGCGTCGCATATACGGTACCACTATCTGCAAGATTAACTTTTTGATTGATTCTATTTGAAATAAATAAAGTATCTCTAGCAAAACGAGCACTTAGCATAGTACTCGTATCGGAAATATTTACTTTATTATTTAAATTGCCTATTAACGCCTGTGCCTGTGCATTTGAATACTTAGTATCAAGCGCAGCTTGCGTTAATGTGCTTATAGGCTTATCTATATCACTTGTATTATCTACATTACCCAAACCAACTTTTGATGCACTAATTCCATTAGCAATTTTTAAATCAGTAACTGCTCCATTAGCGATTTTTGAAGTTACAATGGCACCATTAGCAACTAGAGGTAAAGCGGCAGTACCTGATAAATCGCCAGCAAGTTTTAATATACCTTTATTGGTAGCATCGGCATCAGTTACATTTGAGTTTGAATTATTTGAATTACCTCCCCCATTTCCAGATGCCACAATTGAAGAATCGACATAGGTCTTAACTGCTTTTACAGAAGGAAACTTAACATCAGAGCTTGCATCAGTATTGATGTCAAGTGATTTGTTGATTGAATTTTCTTTCGCTTCAATACTTTGAGATAAGAATATCGTATCTCTTCCAATTCTTCTATTAAGCATAAGTGCAGTATCTGCAATAGCTAATTTTGTATCAAGTGCTGCCTGTTGCAAGATACTAACCGGTTTATCAGCATCACTAGTATTTGTAACATTGCCAAGCCCAACTTTTACAGCACTTATTCCATTTGCTATTTTATCATTTGTAACTACCCCAGAAGCAATACGGGGACTAACGGCTGTTCCCGCTAGATCGCCGGTTAATTGAATAATTCCCTTTGTATTTGCGTCCGCATCAACTACAGAAACAGAAGAAGTAGACGTATTGTTTCCAGCAATAGAATTAATGGTTATGAGCGAATCTACATAATGCTTTACTGCTTTTGCTGATGGATATTTTATATCAGAATTCCGATCTGCACTTAGAATAAGTGTTTTATTATTGATAGATTCCTTATTATTAATTCGGTTAGATAAAGAGATAGTATCTAGGATATCCGCCCTTTTTGCATAATTATTGAGCATTACTGCAGTATCGGCGATTGAAAGTTTTGCTAAAACTCTAGATGACAAAGACACAGTATCCGAAGCTGTTAGTTTAGAATTGATACGGGTTGATAGTGATGTAGTATCAGGAATATCGTATTTTTTAGCATAATTAATTAACATAGCAGCTGTATCTGCTATAACAAGCCTTCTATTAATTCTAGATGACAAAGAGACAGTATCCGAAGCTGTTAGTTTAGAATTGATACGGGTTGATAGTGAAGCAGTATCCGAAGCTGTTAGTTTAGAATTGATTCGATTTGATAGTGAAGCAGTGTCCGTAGCTGTTAATTTAAAATTGATTCGATTTGATAATGATGCAGTATCAGGAATATCATTTTTTTTTGCATAATTAATTAACATAGTAGCTGTATCTGTTATTACAAGCCTTCTATTAATTCTAGATGACAAAGAGACAGTATCCGAAGCTGTTAGTTTAGAATTGATTCGGGTTGATAGTGAAGCAGTATCAGGAATATCATTTTTTTTTGCATAATTAATTAACATAGCAGCTGTATCTGTTATTACAAGCCTTCTATTAATTCTAGAAGATAATGATGCAGTATCTGCAACATTTAATTTGGTATTGATTCGGGCTGATAGTGAAGCAGTATCGGATGCTGTTAATTTGAAATTAATTCGAGATGATAATGAAACAGTGTCTGAGGCTGATAATTTAGAATTGATTCGATTTGATAATGAGTTAGTGTCAGGAATCGCATTTTTTTTAGCATAATTAATTAACATAGCAGCCGTGTCTGTTATTACAAGCCTTCTATTAATTCTAGAAGATAATGATGCAGTATCTGTGATATTTAACTTGGCATTAATTCTAGATGATAATGAAGCAGTGTCTGAGGCTGATAATTTGGAATTTATTCGATTAGAAAGATTGATGGTATCCACTTTTTTTAGATAAGGGGCCAACATAGCTGACGTATCTGCTATATTTAGTTTTAATTCAAAGCCCTCAACCCTTGCAGCATAAAGAGCAAATGGAACTGTCCAGAATTGAGAAGTCCCCATATCAACATAGTGCTCATCTGCAACCCAATTAGCAAGCGGAATAGACGGTGCAATAGCCGCTTTTATATTTAAAAAGTAGGGGCCACTTGACCAATCTAAATTAGTAATTGAATTTGGACCCAACAATTTATTTCCTTTACCAATTACAATAGTAAAAACACCTTCTTGAGACGCTACTATTTTATGGGCCTCCAAATAAACTTCAGGGCCATTTATACTAGTTTGCAGAATTGCATTTTTTATATAGATTGTTCTTCCTTTTGCAGGATTCCCTGAGGGATCTTTTGCAATTGCTTGAAAAAGTATGCCATCGGGTACTTTAGTTGTTTGAGCACTTAAAGTGTAGGCTAGAAATTGAAAAGAAAGAATAAAAAATACGCTAATTTTTTTAAGTGTCATATAGCTATTGTATTTTAATTAATTGTAAGGTTTCTACTAGTTGTTTACCAACTTGTATTTTTAAATAATAAATGCCAGCATCATACATCTGAGCTGAGATTTCAAAGCCTGACCTTAGGCCATATATAGAGGTTGAATACGTTTTAAGTAACACACCGGAAGGGCTATATAAAAACAAATTATACATCACAGATGTATTAAAATCAAATAAAGACCGAGACTTGATTACTACTTTTTCTTTAAAGGGATTCGGGTATGCAATCAAATGTAGGGGTTGTATTGCTGGTGCAACAATGCAATTAAAACTAAAGGCTTGTGATTTGGTTGAAAAGTTATTCGTTACGCCATTAGTTAATAAAAAACAACGATTACTTTCAAACAAAAGGGCTCCTGAAAAAATTTGTTCTTTCGATCCTTCATCACCAATAACGCCAATAACATATTGCATATTAATTTGAGCTTTTAAATTCGAAAAAGCAAAAAATAATATGATCAAACTAACGAATCGCTTTGAAACTTGCATTGACTTTTTTTCCGTTTAATAAATAAGTAAGAGACAATGAATCGTAGCTTAGAAACTGAATAAAGTAACTTTGTTTCACCTGAACACCAGATGGATAATTAGTATAAATTTGATGCAAAGAATCAACAATAGGTATAGTCCAATTACCAATAGCCCCATCTGTATCACTAAATTTTCCATTCTCGAAATATTGCTTTTTGAAAAGCAACTGACTATTCGTTAGTACTTGGGGTATAGACTCTGACGTAAATGACATTAACTTCCAATTAGTCCCAACTGATCCATATCCAACCAAATAACTCTTCCGTGTTTCTAAAAGGCTCTTAGGTTCTGTTTTTTTACATGCGCTCAATAGAATTAATAGAAATACAAAAGAACAAATTTTGAAAATTAAAGATTTAACCATATTACATAAGTGGAATAAAAAGTCATACAAAAAAAATGACCGAGAAACTAACTAAATATAAAAAAATCCTACCAAATAGGGTTATTTATGATATTCAATTTGCAATAACAAAACATCACCTTTTGATACCTGATGAATATCAATAAATTATCATTTAGTAAATTCTATATAAGTATAAAATCTGTAATATACACCCCGGGAAACTTGTAATACAGCTTGTAAGACAACAAAATGTAGAAAGATGCAGACTTTTATTTAATATAAGCAGCTTATATATACAACTATTGTGATATATAATTATAAACTGGCTTGTTTTAAGGTAGCCAATACTTCATCTGTAACACCACCAAAAAAACAGATACCCGCAGCTTTATTTTCTAGGGCATAATTGATGCCAGCGGCTAACTCTGTTTGGTTATTAAAGTCCGATAAAAATAGACCTGCATAAAGTGGCACACCATCTTTTAGGAACCTTACCCCTTCTGCAACGGCGTCACCAATCCAAGTCACACCCTCTTGGTAAAATCCATGATAAATCATTGGGAAAACCATATCCAAGTTCCAATTGGTCCAATCTTGTCTTACCATTCGGCGGGCAAGCTCTGGCATTGGAAAAACAGCAGCGCTAATTTTTTTATGGTGCTTATTTGCTACAACTGCTAATTCGTTCACGACATTAGTAATAGCGTTATATCTAAATAATCGCCAAGACACTTGCGCATCTGGATAGCGAAGTGATAAGGGATCATTACCCGTTTTTGCGGCATACGCATCTCTACAAGTTTTGCAATAACAAAAATCGTAGGCAGGTAATTCTGTTCGTTGATCTAATTTATACGTATCCCATAAATTAAGTGGTAATACCACATCACAAAAACGAATATAATCGAGATGCAATCCATCAATATAACTTTTTGACAAAATAGTGTCCGCTTCATTTTTTAAAAAATCCTGCACTTCTGGTTTTGAAGGACATAACCATTTGTAATATCCAACATACGGTGGCTTAGTAGCACATGAATCACCAGAACGAGAAATAGCAGACCATTCTGGATGTTGTTTTAATACATCACCCCTATTCATCGTCCAATTCCAGCGGTGCGCTTCTAGTCCTGCATTTTTTGCTTCGGTATAATGTTTTTCGCTATCTGCTTCAAATAAAAGTCCTCTGATACCCGCATCATAATATGCTTTATATCTTTTTTTAAGTACAGCAACTTCATCTTTTTTATCAGGATTAATCCAAATCCAATGTTTATTTTTTTGCTTTTTTACATCCGTGCTTACCGGCATATTAGCGATAGCAGGTAAAGCTGCAAAGCTAGCAGCAGCAGCGGTTCCAATACTATTTTTTAAAAATTGTCTACGATTATTTGACATACAATACATTTAGTTTTTAAAAAGTAAATAGCCCCATTTTACCGGCACGTGCATATCAATAACGCCAGTTGGATTCCATACCCAATTGTGTTCCGAAATAGGCTTATTATTTTGATTCAATTTTTTCCGGTACGATTTTCCATCAGGCTCTAGCGTCCATTGCACGCGTGAAAAATTGATACGCCAAGGATTTGTAGTAGACGGTGACGCTATTCTATTGTTTCTTGAAATGGCTGTAAATGGAATGGCCATTTCAACGGTCCAACTACTATCAATATCAGAATTATTATTGATGGTTCCATTCGCAATAACTTTAGATTGAATACCCGTAGTGTTCCACTCCATATCAAAGGTTCCTCCTTTTTTATACGGCTTATTCATAAATAAATCCATGATGGTTCCGAGCACATTTATTTCAATTTCAAAATATTGTTCGCCATCACCCATGGGATCAATAAAAACTTCAAAATCATGATCGCGATAAATAATGTCGTCGTGTTTTTTTAAAGTCCCCCACAAATGCGGTTCTTCCAAAACAGCGCCAATATATAAATACTGGCTATCCCACATCATTTTAACAGTAGTACTAAAAGATGGCTTGGGTTTACTAGCACCTTCAATGTCTTCAAAATCTGAAATCAATACCGCTTGTTTCCAATCATGTTCATTTAATTTTCCATCCACCTTAATGGGCCGCTTTGCCATTCTGGCTTTGTACATTTTTTCGGAATGAAGGGAAGAAGAAAGAACCGTTTGAGCATCCAAATAAGTGCCAAACAGTAACAGTAGGCCAATTAAAGCACTCGTTTTTTGCTGAAAAAGCTGTTTTGATGGCATAACTGTTTCTTTCTGCTTAAAAATAAATCAAAATTGCGGATACCGCTTCAACAGAAAAGCCATTTTACACATCAATATTAACGCAAAATATACGATTGATTATTTTTAAAATATTATTTATTAATGTTTTATGAATTATATTTTATTTACATTTATTATTAAAACTGCTCTTATTTAGCCGTTTTGACCACTTTTTTATCAACCCCACATATTACTAGAAAAATGGGCCTATAAAGAAGTATATTTAAGGTACTGATTTGCCATCATCAACCTGCTACTTATGATTAATAAACGACTCTTCATCCTAACAGGCGTTTGCCTTGTTGTTGGTGTGTTAGCTTACTTTTCTTTTAGAACCGCTGCGGTGGACGAAATAAAAGTGCCAGATGTTGTAAGCTATAACTATGATGTAAGACCTATTTTGTCTGATAAATGCTTCAGTTGCCATGGGCCAGATCCTAAAAAAAGGGAAGCTGGTTTACGCCTTGATATTGAAAGTGAAGCCTACAAAGCTTTACAAGATCACCCAACCAAACGAGGCATTGTTCCAGGCAAACCAGAACTATCAGAAGTTTTTCAAAGAATAACAACAACAGATTCTAGTCTTGTGATGCCTGTGGCATCCAGTAAATTACCGAGGCTTACAGACAATGAAGTAGCCATCATAAAAAAATGGATTGAGCAAGGGGCTAAATATGAAAAGCACTGGGCTTTTTCGATTCCACAAAAACAAGCACTTCCAAAAGTTGATGACGAAAGTTGGCCTAAAAATGAAATCGACTATTTTATCTTAAATAAAATGGAAGAAAAAGGTTTAACACCCAACGAAGTTGCAGAAAAAGAGCGCCTTGTAAAACGTGTATACATGGATGTAGTGGGTGTATTACCTACCGAAGCCGAAACAAAAGCTTTTGTAAATGATAATAGCGATAACGCTTACGAAAAATTAGTAGACCGTTTATTAGCCATGCCACAGTATGGTGAAAAAATGGCAATCAGCTGGTTAGATATTGCCCGCTATGCAGACAGTCATGGTTATCAAGACGATAATTATAGAAGCCAGTGGCCTTGGAGAGATTGGGTGATTCATGCATTCAATAAAAATTTATCCTACGACGAATTTATAACCTGGCAATTAGCCGGTGATTTAATTCCTGGTGCGACCAAAGAACAAATTTTAGCAACGGGCTTTAATAGAAATCATAAAATCACAGAAGAAGGTGGTGTGATAGATGAAGAATACCGAATCGAATATGCATCAGATAGAACCAATACATTAGGACGCTCCGTTCTTGCGCTCACTGTCGAATGTGCAAAGTGTCACGACCACAAATACGATCCCATTTCACAAAAAGATTACTATCAACTCTTTGCATTTTTTAATAACGTTAATGAAGTTGGCTTAGAATCTACTGTTGGCGGACCTGTTACCTATGCTAAAAATCCACGCATGGACATCACCAACGAAGACGTCAAAGGGATTTTAAAATTCATCAATAAAGTAGATACCAATAAACTTGAAGTGTCTGTGATGGGTGATTTAGATACCCTGCGTAAAACCTATATTTTAGATAGAGGTAGCTATGCAGCAAAAACAGTTGAGGTAGAAGCTGGTACACCGGCTGCTGTTTTACAATTCGATCCTTCACTTCCAAAAAATAGACTTGGATTAGCAAAGTGGTTATTTGAAAAAAAAAATAGCTTAACAGCACGTGTTTTTGTAAATAGAATGTGGCAAGAATTTTTTGGTAAAGGCCTTGTAAAATCTGCAGCAGACTTTGGTATGCAAGGAAACCTTCCATCGCATCCTGCATTACTAGATTGGTTAGCCGTAGATTTTAGAGATAACGGATGGGATATGAAAAGGCTTGTCAAAAAAATATTGATGTCGGCAACCTACCAGCAATCAAGTGAAATTTCTGACAAAAAACAAAGAGTAGATCCTCTAAACACATATTGGTCTTATGCACCAAGGGTTCGTTATTCTGCAGAACTTGTAAGAGACATGCTATTATCTAGCAGTGGATTACTAAATAAAACAATTGGTGGGCCGAGTGTAAAACCATACCAGCCGCCAGGCTTATGGGAGCTTGCTACTTCTGGTAGAGGGATATTAAATAAGTACATGCAAGATACCGGGCAAGCACTTTATAGAAGAGGAATGTACACCTTTATAAAACGTACCGTACCACCACCATCTATGATGATGTTTGACGGAAGCAATAGAGACGAGTGTCAAGTAACAAGGTACCGCACCAACACACCACTGCAGGCACTTATCATGCTAAATGATCCAACCGTACTGGAAGCATCAAAAGCACTTGCCGATAAATTATTGCAACAACAACCTGAAGCCAATAAATTAATCGAAAAAGCTTTTAGATCCATTTTGTGTAGACAAGCAAGTAGTAAAGAAATTGAAACGCTTGTTGCTTTTTATGAAGAAACAAAAAAAGAATTAGCAAAGGATCAAAAAAAAGCGGCTACACTCGTTGAGCCAGGCACCTATAAACCAAGAACAAAACAAATCGTTGATCTCGCTGCTGCTATGGAAACCATTCAGGTTATTTATAACATGCAAGAAGCGATCACAAAAACATAAACCATGGAAAAAGAATTACTCGAACACGGCCTTAACGCAAATCGAAGAAAATTTATTTCTAGAATGAGCCTTGGATTAGGTAGTGCAGCCCTTGGCTCACTCCTGATTCCAGATTTATTTGGTGGAAAGGAAAGTGCAGAAGATGCCATCATGAAAGCAGTGCCTCACATTGCACCAAAAGCAAAACGTGTAATTTATTTGTTTCAAAATGGAGCACCATCTCAACTTGAAACATTTGATTACAAACCTATGCTTCGCGAAAGAATGGGCGAAGATTTACCAGAGTCTATTAGAAACGGTCAGCGCTTAACAGGCATGACAGCTGGTCAAAGTAAGTTCCCACTCATTGGGTCTTACTACGACTTCAAACAATATGGAAAATCAGGCGCTTATGTGAGCGACTTATTTCCGCATATGGCATCAGTAGTTGACGATTTATGTATTATTAAATCGATGCACACAGAAGCCATTAACCACGACCCTGCACTTACCTTTTTTCAATCAGGCGCACAACAAGGTAACAGGCCTAGTATGGGCTCTTGGGTGAGTTATGGACTTGGTACCGAAAATAATAACCTTCCAGCGTTTTGCGTACTCTTATCTAGAGGTAAAGGAAATGGACAGGGCGTTTATTCTAAATTGTGGACCAACGGATTTTTAGATTCGGTGCACCAAGGTGTTCAATTTAGCAGTGGCGATAATCCTATTTTATATTTACAAGATCAGGTAGGCATGGACAGAAATGCACGCCGAAAAATGCTTGATAAAATAGCAACACTAAATAATTTAGAGTACGAACAATTTGGTGATCCAGAAATTGCTGCAAAAATTCAGCAATATGAAATGGCCTTCCGCATGCAAACAGCAGTACCTGAAATTATAGATACTTCTAAAGAATCTGATAGCGTTATTAAAATGTATGGGCCAGATTGCTTAGTGCCTGGTACATACGCAGCCAACTGTTTACTAGCGCGTAAATTATCAGAAAGTGGTGTTCGATTTATTCAACTCTATCACCAAGGTTGGGATCAGCATGGTAATCTACCCAATGAAATGCGTGGACAAGCTAAAGATGTAGACCAACCATCGGCAGCGCTTATTAAAGATTTAAAACAAAGAGGCTTACTCGACGAAACACTTGTTATATGGGGTGGTGAATTTGGAAGAACCAATTTCTGCCAAGGCCCAATGACCGTTGATAATTATGGACGTGACCATCACCCGCGCTGCTTTAGTATTTGGATGGCAGGAGGCGGTGTAAAACCTGGTATTGTGCATGGAGAAACCGACGACTTTGGATATAATATTATCAAAGACCCTGTTCACGTGCATGATTTTCAAGCTACTGTTTTAAACCTATTAGGGCTCGAGCATGAACAATTAACTTATAAATTCCAAGGAAGAAGATACCGTTTAACAGACTTATACGGAAACGTTGTCAATAATATTATCGCTTAAAATAAAACCTATGAACCGCAAAAAATTTATTCAAACTTCTGCTTTAGCAGGCGCTAGTTTTTTTATCACTAAAGATTTATTGGCAAAACCAAAAGGACCCGTTTACGGCCATAACGATAAAAAATATTTTTTGGATACCAAATGGGGAACCCTAAACACCGATAAAACACCTGTAAATGATTGTCATGAAATGGTGCAGGACAGTAAAGGGCATATCATACTACTTACCAACGAAACAAAAAACAATATCATTATTTACAATAAATCAGGCAAGCTAAAAGGAAGTTGGGGTACCGAGTTTCCGGGAGCACATGGCTTATCGATTCAAAAAACGGGTAAAGAAGATTTTTTATTTATTACAGATACCAATAGACACCAGGTATACAAAACAACCATGGACGGTAAAATTTTATTTACCATTGATCCACCAGCAGAGGTTGGTCCTTATGCGAGCAAAGATAAATTTGTACCAACAGAAACCGCTGTTTTAGATAATGGTGAATTTTATATTGCAGATGGTTATGGTGCGCAATATATTTTACACTATGATGCCAATGGAAAATTAAAAAACGCATTTGGCGGCAGAGGCGAAGGAGAACAATACCTTGACAACGCGCACGGTATTTGTATCGATTATAGAAATGCAACACCTACTCTTATTGTAACGGATCGAAACAGAGCTTGCTTTAAAAGGTTTTCTTTGGATGGAAAATTATTAGAAGTAATTCATGTACCAGGCGCTGGCGTGTGTAGACCCGTTATAAGTGGCGACTATTTATATGCTGCCGTTTTACGTTCACCAAACATGGGCGTAGAAGCAAGCGGCTTTGTTACTATTTTAAATAAAGAAAACAAAGTGGTATCTAACATTGGAGGTTCAGAACCTATTTATACGAACGGAAAATTAAACACCCTTCAACAAATCGAAAAAATATTTGCACATCCACATGATGTTTGTGTAGATGATGAAGGTAGCCTTTATGTGGCGCAGTGGGCTTCTGGAAAAGTGTATCCGTATAAATTAACACAAGCATAGTGAACTATGAAATGGATTGAGAAAGTAGCAAGTTCGCTTGCGTTTGCAGGACTGTTTTTATTAGGTATTTTATTTGTATTTGATGATAAACTTCAAATACCAGTATGGCTTCAAGTAGCGGGCAGAATGCATCCGCTTCTACTCCACTTACCGATCACGCTACTACTCATTTCTATTGTTTCCTATTTTATTCCAAGTAGTACCTCTACCAATACTATCTTTAGCTATGTCAGACTTTTTGGTGCACTAACAGCCATCTTTACGGCTATCATGGGCATTTTACTAGCCACAGAAGAAGGTACTAGTGGCGATACTTTGCAATGGCACAAATGGTCAGGTACTGCAGTAGCTATACTAGCATGGATACTGTATAGTTATGCTAGCTTTATTCAATCCAATAAAAAACTTTCTATTTCAAGTGGTGTCCTACTGTTTTTTTTAACCATAACAACAGGCCATTTTGGTGCTACCCTAACCCATGGCGAAGGATTTTTAACGGCGCCGCTTTATAAAAACGAGACAAGCACATTAACGTTAGCAGAAGCACGCATTTACCCAAATGTAGTAGCCACCATTTTTAAAGAAAAATGTAGCACTTGCCATAACAATAGCAACAAAAAAGGTGGATTATCCCTTAGCGATTCGGTAGGTATCATGACTGGCGGAAAATCTGGAAAAGCGGTAGTAGCAGGTGATCTACTTAAAAGTTTAGTTATCACTAGAGCACATTTACCGCTCTCTGATAAAAAACATATGCCACCATCAGACAAGCCACAATTAACCACTGCAGAGCTTGCCATATTAGAAGCATGGATTCAAAAAGGAGCACCATTTGATACAAAAATAACAAGTATTAATAGCGCGGATACACTTCGGATATTGGCAGAAGAATATATCAAGCCGTATTTAGCAAAAGAAGAAAAATATGACTTTAATGCCGCCAGTGAAGCAACCATAGAAAAACTTAAATCAAATTATAGAGTGATTAAGCAGTTGGGTGAAAAGTCCCCAGCACTTGCTGTTTCATTTTATGGTCAAACGCAGTATAATTCTAGCAATCTCACAGAACTAGATCCTATCAAAGAACAAATTGTTCACTTGTATGCTGCAAAAATGCCTGTATCTGATGCAGATGTTTCATGGATAAGTAAACTACCTAATCTAAAAAGATTAAATGTAAACTATTCAAATATTACAGATAAGAGTTTAGCAGAAATTGCTTCCATGAAAAAAATAAAGGCTGTTTCTGTAGCAGGTACAGCCATAACCATGCAAGGGTTAAAAACACTACTCGGCAATAAAAATATTACAGAGATTTTTGTTTGGGATACCAAAATAAAACCTTCTGATATTAAGGCTATAAGTAAGCAGTATGCACAAATAAAAATAGACTACGGCTTTGATGGTGCTGATACACTTATCATTACACTTAATGATCCGGTTATTTCATTACCAAGTGGCTATTTTAAAGAAAATCAACCTATCCTAATTAAGCATGTGATCAAAGATGTTACCATCAGATATACACTTGATGGCACAGATCCTGATAGTAGCACAAGTCTTGAATACAAAAAACCAATTGTGCTTGACAACACCACAACCTTAAGTGTACGTGCATTTAAAGCAGGATGGAAAGGAAGTGCTACGGTAAGAAATTTTTATATGAAAGCAGGTTTTCCTATAGCAGGCTATACATTAACCACACCGCCTGATGCCAAATACAATATGAATGCGGCTACTGTTTTAACAGATTTGGATTTAGCAGACTACACCGATTTTTCTAGTAAATGGCTCGGTTATCAAAACAATGAAGCAACGGTAGTGCTTGATATGGGAAGTAGTGTTCAAACTAGCAGGATTATGGTGAATATCCTTCGCGCTACTACATCTTATATATTACCACCAGTATCTCTTATCGCATGGGGAAGCAATGACAATAAAACTTGGAAGCCATTAGCAAATATTAAACCTGAGATGCCTACCATGAATGATGCAACCTTTGCTCAAATGCTAGAGTTAAAATATCCGACTGCATCATTTAGATATTTGAAAATAACAGGACAACCCATTAAAAAGCTACCTAGTTGGCACCAAGGAAAAGGTACACCAGGTTGGTTTTTTATGAGTGAAATAACTGTGAACAATTAAACGAGGTAAGCAAATACGTTATCGTTTTTATTGAGTGCTGTATAATTGATGTTATATAGTTTCATATTATCAATGAGCACTTGATAGTTTTCATGCGATTGTACTTCTATCACTACGAGCGCAGGTGCACTATCTTTTTTATTTTTTTGCATATACTCAAAGCGAGTAATATTATCTGTGGGTCCGAGTACTTGGTTCACAAATTCTTTTAAAGCGCCTGGCCTTTGTGCAAAGCGAATTAAGAAATAATGTTTGAGGCCTTCGAACTGTAAAGAGCGCTCTTTAATTTCTTGCATACGCTCAATGTCATTATTACTTCCACTCACAATACACACAATTTTTTTTCCTTTTATTTGATCGGCATAATCATCAAGGGCCGCAACAGAAATGGCACCAGCTGGTTCTACCACAATGGCTTCTTCGTTGTATAATTTTAAAATAGTAGAACAAATTTTTCCTTCTGGCACTAGGTGCATGTCATCAATGACCTGCTTGCAAATTTCAAATGTTACATCACCCACACGCTTAACGGCAGCTCCATCAACAAAACTATCAATGTTATCAAGTTTTACTGGCTGCCCAGCTTTGATAGCGGTAAGCATAGAAGGAGCGCCTTCTGGCTCAACGCCAATAATTTTAGTAGCGGGTGCATAGGTTTTAAAATACGCTCCAACGCCAGCACTTAAGCCACCGCCGCCAACTGGCAAAAAAATAAAATCGATGTTTTGCTGTTCTTCTAAAATTTCAATACCAACCGTAGACTGGCCTTCAATAATTCTGATATTATCAAAAGGTGGAATAAAAGTTAGTCCATATTCATCGGTATATTTTTTTGCAGCTACTGCACAATCATCAAATGTATCACCCACCAATTTAACTTCCACAAAGCCTTCGCCAAACATTTTTGTTTGACTCACTTTTTGATTGGGCGTAATGATGGGCATAAAAACCACGCCCTGTACATTTAGCTTTTTACAGCTATATGCAAATCCTTGGGCGTGGTTTCCAGCACTTGCACATACAACCCCTTTAGCAAGTTGGTTGGCTGGCAAAAGGCTCATCATATTATAAGCGCCTCTTAATTTATAAGAGCGAACAATTTGTAAGTCCTCTCTTTTAAAATACACGTCACAACCATACTTACGTGATAAATTATGATTGTACGTAAGCGGGGTTTTTTTTACAATATCTTTTAAACGCGCATAAGCGCCAGAAAAATCCAATTGAAAAACATTTGTATCGTGCATGAGCGCGTTCATTATTTTTGATTCTCTGGACGTAAACTTCTTACCGTTTTACCAGCTTGCCATAATTCACTATCTCGTAGTTCGGCTAATTCAATTTCTAATTTTTCGCGGTAATCTGGTTTACTATTGCTTTCAATGGATTTAGCAGCTTCTTTACCAGCAGCTACACTATCATAGAGTTCAGTAAATACAGGCTTTGTCGCATCTCTAAACTTTTTCCACCAATCTAATGCACCACGCTGTGCGGTAGTAGAACAGTTGGCATACATCCAGTCCATTCCGTTCTCTGCTACTAATGGCATCAAAGATTGTGTTAATTCCTCTACGGTTTCATTAAATGCTTCTGAAGGGGTATGCCCTTTACTACGGAGCACCTCGTATTGAGCAGCAAAAATGCCTTGAATAGCACCCATTAAAGTTCCACGCTCTCCCGTTAAATCTGAAAAAACTTCTTTTTTGAAATCTGTTTCAAATAAATACCCACTTCCGATGGCAATACCAAGGGCTACAACACGATCAAATGCTTTTCCGGTTGCGTCTTGAAAAATTGCATAGCTAGAATTTAAGCCACGGCCTTGTAAAAACATACGGCGAAGTGAAGTTCCAGATCCTTTAGGTGCTACTAAAAACACATCTACATCTGCTGGCGGGATAATACCTGTTTGCTCTTTATAGGTAATGCCAAATCCATGTGAAAAGTAAAGTGCTTTACCTGGCGTTAAGTGTTTTTTTACAGTGGGCCACATGGCAATTTGTGCAGCGTCACTTAATAAATAACATATAATAGTCCCGCGCTCTAGCGCTTCTTCTATTTCAAATAAAGTTTGACCGGGAACAAATCCATCAGCTACCGCCTTATCCCAACTTTTCGAATTTTTTCGCTGACCTACGATCACATTAACGCCATTTTCTTTTTGATTAAGCGCTTGACCTGGACCTTGAACACCATAACCAATAACTGCTACTACTTCATCTTTTAATACTTCTTGCGCTTTTGCTAGCGGAAATTCGTCACGCGTTACCACGTTTTCTTCAACACCTCCAAAATTTAATTTTGCCATGATTGCTGTTTTTATTGATTAAAATTTTACATCGAGAATACCTCGGCTTGTTTGTTTAAAAATTCGTTTTCTATAAGTTCAGAAGCAGGTTCTACTGCTTCAAATTCTTTTAATTTTTCGTGAAACCCGTTGCTTGCTTTAATAATAGCAACACGGGCGCTTCGTACAAATTCTATGAGGCCATATGGCGCTAATACAGCCAATAACTTATCTGTCTCTTCACGGTGACCCGTTGTTTCAAAAATGGTGTAGTCTTTTCTAATCACTACAGCGCGGGCACCAAATTCGCGGAGTAGTCTTTCTACTTGTAATTTTTCGGCTACTTCATCGGTGGGTACTTTATAGAGTGCAAGTTCTTGCCACACAATTTCATCACCTGTATTAAAATAGGCTTTGAGTACTTCTACCTGGCGTTCAATTTGCCTACACAGTTTGCGAACCACTTCTTCAAATTCACTAATTACAATGGTAAAACGGTGAATGCCTTCTGCTTCAGAAGGAGAAACATTTAAACTTTCGATATTAATTTTTCGGCGAGAAAAAATAATAGCAATCCTGTTTAATAAACCCACTTGATTTTCGGTGTAAACGGTGATGGTATATTCCTGTTTCATAATTATTATTTTAACCTAATTTCAGATACGCTACAACCTTGTGGTACCATTGGAAATACATTGTCTTCTTTGCCAACCATTACTTCTAATAAGTAAGAGTCCTTACAATCCAACATTTGTTGTAGTGCCTCTTTTAAATGTTGACGATCATCTACACTATTGCCTTCGATACCATATGCTTTTACGAGCTGCACATAATCAGGACTTTGTATATCTACAAAAGAATAGCGCTTGTCATGAAATAATTGCTGCCACTGGCGCACCATGCCCAAAAAACGATTGTTTAAAATGAGCATTTTAACAGCTACCTGCGCCTGCATAATAGTACCTAGTTCTTGCAGCGTCATTTGAAATCCACCATCTCCAATAATGGCAACTACTTCACGGTGTAGCGCTCCAAATTTGGCACCAATAGCTGCGGGAAGTGCAAAGCCCATCGTACCAAGACCACCAGAAGTAATATTACTTTTTGATTCATTGAATTTTGCATACCTACATGCAACCATTTGATGTTGTCCAACATCTGTTACAATGATAGCGTTACCATTTGTTAATTCATTCAATGCTTCCACCACTTCGCCCATGGTTATTTCACCACTATCAGGATGTAATTCCTGATCAATGACAATTTCATGTTCTTGCTTCGTATAACCATAAAATGTATTGAGCCAATCGGTGTGCTTTTTTTCCTCAACAAGTGCAGTTAATAGTGGAAGTGTCTCTTTACAATCGCCCCAAACTGGTACTGTAGATTTTACATTCTTATCAATTTCGGCAGGATCAATATCGAGGTGAATGAGTTTGGCCTGTTTTGCATATTTGTCAAGCCTACCAGTGACACGGTCATCAAAGCGCATACCAACTGCAATTAATACATCGCACTCGTTGGTTAATACATTGGGGCCATAATTACCATGCATACCAAGCATACCAACATTTTGTGGATGATCCGTTGGTAGTGCACTTAAACCAAGTATTGTCCACGCAGCAGGGAGTCCTGCTTTTTCTATAAAGGCCTTGAATTCTGCTTCTGCCCTTCCTAAAATAACACCTTGTCCAAAAATTACAAATGGTTTTTTGGCTTCATTAATAAGTGCAGCTGCCTCTTCGATATAAGACTTTCGCACAATTGGCTTGGGTCTATAACTTCGGATATGATCACATTTTGTATAGCCCGTATAACTAAATTTTTGTAGCTGTGCATTTTTTGCAATATCAATAAGTACAGGACCTGGTCTTCCGGTGCTCGCAATAAAAAATGCTTTCGCTAATACTTGTGGAATTTCTGTGGCGTCAGTTACTTGATAATTCCATTTAGTAATAGGTGTTGTAATGTTTATAATATCTGTTTCTTGAAATGCATCGGTACCTAATAAATGCGCATATACCTGTCCTGTAATACAAACAAGTGGGGTACTATCAATGAGTGCATCTGCTAAACCGGTTACTAAATTAGTGGCGCCAGGCCCAGATGTAGCAAATACCACACCAGTTCTGCCACTGCTTCTCGCATAGCCTTGACCCGCATGAATACCTCCTTGCTCGTGGCGCACTAAAATATGCTTGAGCCTGTCGTGGTAATCATAGAGTGCATCATAAATGGGCATGATAGCACCGCCTGGATATCCAAAAATAGTATCCACTCCTTCTGCAATAAATGCTTCGAGTACCGCCTGCGATCCAGATATTTCTATTGGATGTTCAGGTGTAGCTAAAGATGGTTTTGTTAATTCTGCTTGCATTATTTTAGTATTTAAAGTTCATCTGTTACACAACCCTGCGAAGCGTCTTTTACGCACTGCGCATATTTAAACAACAAACCCTTGGTTACATTTAGCTTGGGTGCTACCCATTTTGCACGTCTTGCAGCAATGGTGTCATCATCAACTTTTAATGTCATTTTTTTAGTGGCAATATTTAATTCAATAACATCATTGTCTTCGACGAGTGCAATTAAACCACCCACAAAAGCTTCCGGCGTTATGTGCCCTACCACAAATCCGTGCGTTCCACCACTAAAACGGCCATCCGTAATAAGTGCTACCGATTTTCCAAGTCCCGCACCAATAATGGCAGAAGTAGGTTTTAGCATTTCAGGCATTCCTGGTGCACCCCTAGGACCTACTTGTCTTATCACCACTACATCTCCAGCTTTTATGCGTCCCGAATGAATGCCAGCAATTAATTCCTCCTCACCATCAAAAACGCGTGCCGGCCCTTCAAAGAGTTCTCCTTCTTTACCACTAATTTTTGCAACAGAACCACCAGTTGCTAAATTGCCGTATAAAATTTGAAGGTGTCCTGTAGGTTTAATAGGATGCGAAAGTGGTTTGATTATTTTTTGTTCATCAAAATCTAAATCAGGAACAGACGCTAAATTTTCTGCCATTGTTTTTCCAGTTACGGTTAAACACTCGCCATGCAACAAACCTTGTTGTAATAAATATTTCATCACAGCTGGTACACCGCCATACTGTTGTAAATCTTGCATCAAATATTTGCCACTCGGTTTAAAATCGGCTAGTACCGGAACCTGGTCGCTAATGGTTTGAAAATCGTCCTGCGTTACTACCACACCAACACTTTTTGCCATCGCGATAATGTGTAGTACGGCATTGGTACTTCCACCAAGTACCATAATAATAGTAATCGCATTTTCAAACGCCTTACGCGTCATGATATCTGACGGCTTAATATCTTTTTCCAATAAATGCAGCATCGCTTTTCCTGCTTCTATACATTCTTGCTTTTTTTCGGCGCTTAAAGCTGGATTTGAAGAAGAATAGGGAAGACTCATACCTAGCGCTTCAATAGCTGATGCCATGGTATTAGCTGTATACATACCACCACATGCACCCGCACCCGGACAAGCGTGCTGAATAATCCCTTTAAAATCTGCTTCATCTAATTCGCCGGCTAATTTTTGACCAAGTGCTTCAAATGCAGAAACGATATTTAAATCTTGTCCTTTATAATGACCAGGAGCAATAGTGCCACCATACACCATAATAGAAGGTCTATTTAAACGGCCCATAGCAATTAAGCTTCCAGGCATATTTTTATCACAACCTGGAATCGCAATGATACCATCATAATATTGTGCACCACAAATTGCTTCAATAGAGTCAGCAATAACATCTCTACTTACTAATGAATAACGCATGCCAGGTGTTCCATTACTCATTCCATCACTTACGCCAATGGTATTAAAAATGAGACCTACCATTTGCTGTTCCCACACCCCTTTTTTTACAATCGCTGCTAAATCGTTGAGGTGCATGTTACAAGTATTACCGTCGTATCCCATACTTGCAATACCTACTTGTGGTTTTGCTAAATCGGAATCTGTTAAACCAATACCATAATACATGGCCTGCGCAGCTGGTTGCGTTGCATCTTGCGTTAGTGTTTTGCTATACTTATTTAATTCGATTGCCATATTCATTAATTTGTACGTATTAATTTTTGATACCCCAATTGTATTTTTTTACTTGCGGTGTCATCCCAGTTTTTTGTGAATGGAACATCGTCTATCGATTCAAGTCCTATCACTTCTGCTGCTGTTCCACAAAAAAAAGCAGCATCGGCTCCTTTTATAGCATCAATGCCAAAACTAGTTTCTACCACTGGAATAGCATGTGTGGCACATAGTTCTAAAACAGTTGCGCGTGTAATTCCAGGTAAAATATTCCCTAAACTTGGTGTATACAGCGTGCCATCTTTTTCAAAAAATACATTGGCTCCAGGTGCTTCTGCTACATGATCGTGCATGTCTAAAAGTAGTGCCTCATCATAACCGGCAGCCTTTGCTTCTTGACTTGCCATAATAGAGTTTACATAATGACCTGCTGCTTTTGCATGTATTTTAAATCCTTTAGGATTGGGACGTTGAAAAGAAGAAGTCATCACACGAATTCTTTTGTCTCCTAAAAAAGGACCCATTTCCCATGCCTGAATAAAAATAAAAGATTCGGTGTTTTGCGTAAATGACATATTAGCCGGCGCGTATACCATAGGCCTTATATATGCGTCACCTAAATTGTTTAAATCAAGTAGTTTATATGTTTGCGCAATTAAGTCTTCTGTGTTATACGTATACGGTAGGTTAATGGCTTCGGCGGATGCTTTAAAGCGGTCAAAATGCTCGGTGGCTTTAAATATTTTTGTAGCACCCGATACTGTTTTATAAGAACGAATGCCTTCAAACACAGAATAGCCATAGTGCAGAGATTGACTATACAAGTCTATTTTTGCGTCCACCGCTTTTACAAATGTACCGTTATGAAATAGGACCGTATTTTCGTTATAATAGGAAGCCATACTTTTTTATTTACGCTTATTTAAATAATGGTTGATTTATTTTCACCATCATTGTTATTTTTTTCGGTGTCTCTTTTTTTCTCAATAAAATCACTAATAATTTCTCCAATAGCCGTTGTAGCGTAATTATTAATTGGATCAATATCTTTTGAAACAAACCCATTAGAAAGCGTCCAGTCAACTGCCTTTCTAACAACTACAGCTTCTTCGTGCATTTGTAAATGATCGAGTAACATGGCTGCCGATAAGATAGAACCAAGTGGGTTGGCAATATCTTTGCCTGCTGCTTGCGGATAAGAACCATGAATGGGTTCAAAAAGCGCCACCTGATTCCCTACAGATGCAGAAGGTAGAAGGCCAAGTGATCCACTCAATACACTTGCTTCATCAGAAATAATATCACCAAATAAATTTTCGGTTAATATCACATCAAACTGTGCGGGATACAAAATAATTTGCATCGCAGCATTGTCTACAAACATATAATCGACGGTAACATCTGGATAAGTTGCACTCATACCCTGCACTACTTTACGCCAAAGCCTAGAAGTTTCTAATACATTGGCTTTATCTACAAGGGTTAATTTTTTTCTTCTATTTTGCGCGTACTTAAATGCGAGGTGTGCAATTCTTTCTATTTCAGCTACCGAATAAGTACATAAATCACTCGCAGATTGTCCATCGGCGGCAAGTTCTTTTTTTCCAAAATAAATACCCCCTGTTAATTCTCTAAAGATGACAAAATCAATACCTTCTAATTGCTTTGCTTTTAAAGGCGACATATGACTAAGCGCTTTGTAGGTATCAATAGGTCTGATGTTTGCAAAGAGTTGTAAATCTTTTCGAAGTTTTAATAAGCCTTGCTCCGGTCGCACTTTTGCGGAAGGATCATTGTCATATTTAGGATGACCAATGGCGCCAAACAGCACCGCATCTGCAGCCAAACAGGTAGTTACGGTTTCATCTGGTAATGGATTTCCTGTTTTATCAATTGCATCTGCACCCATTAGGGCATATTCATATGTAAACACATGACCAAATCTTTGACCAATGGCATTCAGCACTTTAATGCTTTGCGCAGTTACTTCAGGTCCAATACCATCTCCGGGTATAACAGCAATTTTTTTATTCATAACACACGGTTTCTATTAATTAATTTCTGTTTTTTTCAAAAATCTCAATAGCAGCTTTATTGCTTAATAAATAATCGATGTCATCGTATCCATTTAAAAGGCAGGTTTTTTTATAGGCATTGATGTCAAATTTTTCTTTGGCGCCGGTTGCATCAATGGCAATTGTTTGGTCTTCCAAACAAACCGAAAGCGTAGCCTCTTTATCCAATCCAAAAATGGTTGCTAAAAAAGATTCGGAAACGGTGATAGGCAATAGACCGTTATTAAGCGCATTGTTTTTAAAAATATCTGCAAAAAAACTAGATACGACAACCGTAAATCCATAATCTTTAATGGCCCAAGCTGCGTGCTCACGTGATGAACCGCAACCAAAGTTTTTTCCAGCTACAAGTATCTGTCCGTTATAGGATGCATCGTTTAAAATAAAACTCGGCTTAGGTTCTAATTCATTATCGTTCGCATAACGCCAATCTCTAAATAAGTTTTTACCAAATCCATCACGCGTTGTTGCCTTCAAAAAACGAGCAGGAATAATTTGATCCGTATCAACGTTTTCTTCTTGTAAGGGAACAAAGCGGCTATGTATTTTATTAATCTTGTTCATTTTTTTTATAATAAAGTTCTTACATCGGTTACCACACCCGTTAATGCTGCTGCTGCTGCGGTTAACGGACTTGCTAATAAAGTACGGGCACCCGCACCTTGTCTACCTTCAAAATTTCGATTACTGGTGCTCACACAATATTCGCCTGCAGGTATTTTGTCTTCATTCATCCCTAAACATGCACTACATCCGGCTTGTCTAATTTCAAAACCTGCTTCTTTAAAAATAAGATCAAGTCCTTCTTGTACCACTTGCTTGGCCACTTTTTGAGAACCTGGCACAATCATTACTTGTACATCCGGATTTTTTGTTTTCCCTTTTACAAGTGCAGCCACTAGTCGTAAATCTTCAATACGTGAATTGGTACAACTACCAATAAAAACATGCTGCACCGGCATACCCATCAATGATTGACCAGCAGTAAGCCCCATATATCGAAGTGCTTTTTCCAAATTTTTTTGCTCACCCTCATCTTGCATGTTTGCAGGGGTAGGCACATTTTTTGTAATGCCAATACCTAGTCCTGGATTGGTACCGTAGGTAATCATAGGTTCAATATCTGAGGCATCAATATTAAGTTCTAGATCAAATACAGCATCTGCGTCTGAAGATAAAGTTTGCCAGTAATTAAGCGCCGTATCCCATGCTGCAGCAGTAGGTGCAAAGGTTTTACCCTGTAGGTAATCAAACGTACTTTGATCAGGTGCAATAAGACCACCCCTTGCACCCATTTCAATACTCATATTACAAATGGTCATACGCGCTTCCATAGATAATGCACGAACAGCAGACCCTGCATATTCTACAAAATAACCGGTGGCGCCACTTGCACTAATTTTTGCAATAATGTATAAAATAATATCTTTTGAAACCACTCCTTTGCCAAGCGCACCTTCAATATTAATGCGCATGAGTTTTGGTTTTGTTTGCAACAAACATTGTGATGCAAAAACCATTTCAACTTCGGAAGTACCTATACCAAATGCAATGGTTCCAAATGCACCATGCGTAGACGTATGACTATCCCCACACACAATGGTCATGCCGGGCTGGGTAATGCCAAGTTCGGGACCAATGACGTGCACGATACCTTGGTGCTCGTGCCCTAGGCCGTACAATTCAATACCGTGGTTTTTACAATTGTCAATAAGGGTATCCACCTGAAACCGAGACAGGGCATCGGTAATAGGCAAGTGCTGATTTTGTGTAGGTACGTTATGATCTGCAGTAGCTACAATATGATCTGGCCTAAAAATAGAAATACCCCGGTCCTCAATCCCCTTAAAGGCTTGCGGACTTGTTACTTCATGAATAAAATGTTTGTCAATATAAAGTACCGAAGGTCCCTCTGTTACTTCCTGTACAATATGTGTGTCCCAAATTTTTTCAAATAGTGTTTTTCCCATAACGCGTCTCTTTACTTCAATTAATGTACAAGCACTGCTGCATGTGCAAGTGCTAATGCTTGTAAATCCTCTTCCATCACTTCTTTTTTAGTATCTGCTACTTGTAAAAAAGAAGGATATAAAATATCGATATCGTTTCTGTCAAATTGATATCCTAATTTTTGAAAGCGGTATGCAAGTGCACTTCTACCACTTCTTGCTGTCAATACAATTTTACTTCCTTCGGCACCAACGGCTTCTGGATTAATAATTTCATAGGTCTCGGCACTCTTTAAAAATCCATCTTGGTGAATCCCCGACGAATGTGAAAATGCATTGGCACCCACAATGGCTTTATTAGGTTGAACCGCCATGCGCATAATATCCGAAACTTCTCTACTCATTGGATTGAGCATCGTAGCGTTAACGTTTGTATAAAAACCTAAAGCAGCATGCTGTTTTAAAATCATCACTACCTCTTCAAGTGCTGTATTACCAGCACGTTCACCAAGTCCATTGATGGTACACTCAATTTGTCTAGCACCACCAATAACACCTGCAATTGAGTTAGCCGTAGCAAGTCCTAAATCGTTGTGACAATGACAAGACAAAATCGCTTTGTCAATATTTGAAACATTATTTTTTAAGAACGCCATTTTTTCGCCGTACTGATGCGGTAAGCAATAGCCCGTTGTGTCCGGAATATTTACCACCGTTGCGCCTGCTGTAATAACAGCTTCTACTACACGCGCTAAATATTCATTGTCGGTGCGGCCCGCGTCTTCTGCAAAAAATTCTACATCATCTGTAAAATTCCGGGCCCACTTAACAGCCTGGATGGCTCTTTCAATAATTTCTTCGCGGGTGGCATTAAACTTGGCTTTGATATGAAAATCTGAAGTGCCAATACCGGTGTGGATACGAGAACGCTTCGCATATTTTAAGGCTTCGCCCGCCACTTCAATATCTTTTTGAACCGCACGGGTTAAACCACAAACGGTTGCATTTTTTACCAGCTTTGCAATTTCAGAAACCGACTCAAAATCGCCGGGGCTAGAAATTGGAAAACCTGCTTCGATTATATCAACCCCAAGGGCTTCTAGTTGAAGGGCTAAGCCCACTTTTTCTTTGGTATTTAGCTTACAACCAGGCACTTGCTCGCCGTCTCGAAGGGTTGTATCAAATATGTGTACTTGTTCAGCCATGAAAAGTCTTTTCCGAATTTACCATTACTTAAATGGCCAAAAAGTGCAAAATTGGGCTTATTTTACACTGTATAACAAGCCATAAAAGATATTAAGTAATTGATATTCAATTACTTAATAGACACTGAATTACCATGCCCAACAGAAGTACTGATACCTTATTTCAGCTGATACAGTCGTTAGAACGCGCCGAAAAGCGTCATTTTAAGCTGTTTATGAAAACCGATGCGGTTACTGGTGACCTTAAAGTGGTACAACTCTTTGATGCCCTCGAAAAAATGACCCATTACGACGAAGAGGTCCTTCTGCAAAAAAACGATTTCATCCAAAAAAGCCAGCTTTCCAACTTAAAAGCCAGGCTATACCAAGAAGTGCTTGCCAGCTTACGGGATCTTAAAAAAGACAGCAACATAGATTTACAATTGCACGAGCAGTTAGATTTTGCACGTGTGCTTTATAACAAGGGTCTCTATTTACAAAGCCTTAAAATATTAGATAAAGTAAAAGAGCTTGCGAAAGCTAACAACCAAGTAACCTACATATTACAAGTACTTTTTTTAGAAGAGAAAATTGAAGCCCTGCATATAACCAGAAGTATGCAGGATAGAGCCGATTTATTAACCACCGAAGTTGAAGATGTAAATTTAAAATTGGTTAGCATTGGAAAATTATCAAATATCTCGCTGCAACTTTATAGTTGGTACATAAAAAACGGGCACGCCCGAAATGAAAATGACAAAGCTGCCATAGATATTTTATTCGATCCAGCATTAATGGATGCGGCTAAAGATTGTGAAGGCTTTTATGAAAAGCTATACAAATACCAGTGCTACTGCTGGTATGCCTTTATTTTACAAGACTTTTTACTCTATTATAGGTACTGTCAAAAATGGGTAGATTTATTTGAGACAGAACCAAAAATGATTGAAATTGAAACGGCGCATTATATCAAAGGGATGCACAATTTAATGAGTGCCCACTTTGATTTACGCAATTACCATAAATTTAATGATACCATTTGTAGGTTTGAAGCCTTTACACAAACGCCTACGGTACTAGAAAATCAAAATAATAAAATTCAAACATTTGTATACCTCAACCTGTCAAAAATTAATCGCCATTTTATGGAAGGCACTTTTGAAGCAGGTATTGCAAGTATTCCATCCATAGAAGAAAAATTAACGGAGTACGAACTCTATTTAGACAGACACCGTGTACTTGTATTTTATTACAAATTTGCATCCTTATATTTTGGCGCTAGCAATTATAGTATGAGTATCGACTACTTAAATAAAGTCATTGATTTGAAAGGCGATTTAAGAACCGATTTAAGGTGTTATGCCAGACTGCTGCATCTTATTGCACATTACGAACTTGGAAACTTTGAAATTTTAGAACATTTATTAAAATCAGTAACTCGGTTTATGGCTAAAATGGAAAACTTGGGTCTTGCTGAATCCGAAATTTTTAGTTTCTTAAAACGCGCCTTTAGGTTACAGCCAAACGCACTTAAACCTGCATTTATAAAACTGTTGGAGAACCTTAAAGCCCTAGAAAAAGACAAACTAGCTTCTCGTGCATTCATGTACCTCGACGTAATTTCTTGGTTAGAGAGCAAAATAGAAGGAAAAGAAGTACAAGATATCATCAGAGATAAATACCTTAGATCCATTAAAGAATAAATTATGCTTAAAAAATTAATGAGCAGCATCCTACTCGTACAAATTTGTTTTGTAGTGGGTGCCCAAATTACAAAAGCGCCACTTGTTAAAGAAGGTGATGGCCCTTACACGCAACTAATTATTAGAGGTGTAACACTTATCAATGGTACCGGCGCACCACCATTTGGTCCGGTAGATATTGTGATTGAAAAAAATAGAATTATAAAAATTCAAAACGTTGGTAGCCCAAGCTTACCCATCAATGCAGCGCGCAGACCTGCGTTAAAAGAAGGTGGTAAAGAAATCAATTGCGAAGGTATGTATGCCATGCCAGGCCTCATTGATATGCATGGTCATATTGGTGGAAAAGAGCAAGGCACACCAGCAGAATATGTTTTTAAATTATGGATGGCGCATGGTATCACTACCATTAGAGACCCATCGGCGGGAAATGGCCTTTCATGGGTGTTAGATCATAAAACAAAATCTTTAGAGAACACCATTACTGCGCCACGCATATTTGCATACACCGCATTTGGGCAAGGAAGTAAAACACCTATTACAAATGCAGAAGAAGCCAGAACCTGGGTAAGAGAAAATGCCAAAAATGGTGCCGATGGTATTAAATTTTTTGGTGCACCACCAGAAGTAATGGACGCTGCCATCAGAGAAAATAAAGCATTGGGGCTTCGTTCTACCTGTCACCACGCACAAGTAGACGTAGCAAGATGGAATGTTGTTAATTCTGCAAAAGCGGGTATGACTAGCATGGAGCACTGGTATGGTTTACCAGAAGCATTATTTGAAGATAAAACCATTCAAAATTTCCCAGCAGATTATAATTACAACAACGAAGAACACCGTTTTGAAGAAGCTGGAAAACTATGGAAACAAGCTGCTGCTCCGTATACACCACACTGGAATAAAGTAATGAGTGATTTATTAGCTGTAGATTTTACTTTAGATCCTACTTTTAATATTTACGATGCAAACCGTGATTTGCACCGTGCCCGCAGAGCAGAGTGGCATGAAAACTATACGCTTCCATCACTTTGGAAATTTTATGAACCATCATTTCAATCGCATGGTTCATACTGGGTGAATTGGGGTACCGAACAGGAGGTAGAATGGAAAAATAATTACAGACTGTGGATGACTTTTGTAAATGAATACAAAAACAGAGGTGGCCGTGTAACGGCTGGTTCTGATAATGGATTTATTTATGAAACCTATGGCTTTGGTTATATTAGAGAATTAGAGTTACTCCGTGAAGCTGGATTTCATCCACTGGAAGTAATCAGATCTGCCACATTATATGGTGCACAAGCGCTGGGTCAAGAAAAGGATTTAGGTAGTGTAGAAGTGGGTAAATTAGCAGACATCGTTATTGTAAATGCAAACCCGCTTAAAAATTTACAAGTACTCTTCGGAACAGGAGCCATACACTTAACACCTGACAATAAAATTACAAGAATTGGAGGCGTTCAATACACCGTTAAAGATGGCATTGTATATGACGCTAAAAAATTACTACGTGATGTAAAAAATATGGTTGACGTAGAAAAGAAAAAAACAAACTGGCAGTTAAAACAACCAGGCGTAGAATAAAAATATATTGGAGCAGCTATTGAAAGCCTGCCGGTTTATTCGGCATAAATACTTTCGATAGCTGCTTTATAATTTTCCATCACCACTTTACGCTTAAGACTCAATTTAGGCGTCATTTCACCAGACTCTACCGTCCATTCTTTATCTAGTAAAGCAAACTTTTTTACCTGTTCTACGTGGTTAAAAAAGTTATTGTATTCAGCTATGATACCGGTAAATAGTTCTATCACTTTTGGATGTGCTACTGCTTCGGCGTTTGTTGTATACGTAATGCCCTCTTCTTCCATCCAGCTTTTTAGCGTTGCAAAAGAAGGTACAATAAGCGCCCCTACAAATTTACGATCGGCTCCAACCACCATAAACTGCTCAATAAACTGACTTTCTTTACATTTGTTTTCGATGGGTTGCGGTGCAACATATTTACCACCACTGGTTTTAAACAATTCTTTTTTACGATCGGTAATTTTTAAGAAAATATCGTTTTCAAAAACACCAATATCGCCGGTATGTAGCCAACCATTTATCACAGCATCTGCGGTTAAATCAGGACGTTTGTAATAACCGACCATAACACTTTCGCCAGCTACACATATTTCACCATCCGCTTCTATTTTAACTTGAATGCCATTAATAACAGGTCCTACGGTACCAAATTTTGTACCGCCTTTTGTTTTTCGGTTCACACTAATCACCGGACTATTTTCGGTAGGGCCATATCCTTCAAACACAGGAATATTAGCCGCATTAAATATGCGGAGTAATTTAACCTGACAAGCAGCACCACCTGTAACAATAAAAGAAACGTTACCGCCTAGTGCTTCACGCCACTTCGAAAAAATAAGTTTATTGGCAACCGCTAATTGTAGGTTGTACCAAAAACCACCACTTTGTATATTATCATATTTTTCGCCAAGGGATACTGCCCAAAAGAATAATTTTTTCTTGATGCCTTTTTGCTCGGCGCCCTTTGCCATTATTTTTTCAAATACTTTTTCAAGTAAGCGCGGAACCGTAGTAAATCCATTCGGCTTAATTTCTTTTAAATTATCACCAATGGTTTCAAGGCTTTCGGCGTAATAAATAGAAATGCCACTGTACAAATAAATGTACGTAACCATTTTTTCAAAAATATGGTTGAGGGGTAAAAAGCTAAGCACTTTTGAATCAGGGGCGTCTTCAAAAGGGAAACTCTCTTTTGAAAACATCACATTGCTATAAATATTTTGGTGACTTAGCATTACACCTTTAGGAACACCTGTTGTACCTGATGTATAAATAATAGTAGCTAACTGAGTAACAGGAATTGAATTTTTAATTTGTGCAACCTCATCTAGGAGAGCTGGTGTAGCTTTTGCGGTGAGATCGCTCCAATGTGTAGCCCCTTCAATGGTATCAAACGTAAAAATCCCTTTGATAGAAGGCACTTTTGATACAACAGATTTTACTTTTTCGTATAATTCAAGGTTACTTACAAAAATGTATTGTACAGCCGCGTCATTTAAAATAAATTCAACCTCAATGGGGTTGGTGGTAGGATACAATGGAACTAGAATGGCGCCAATTTGCTGCGCAGCTAAATCGGTAAATACCCACTCGGGTCTATTACCACTCATGATGGCAATTTTATCACTCCCTTCTGGTGTAAAATCTTTTCCAGAAATACCCAATGACAAAAGTCCCGCACTTAATTTGTTTACGGTAGCAGCAACATTAGCAGTACTATAAGGGGTCCAAACACCTTTTTCTTTAGCAGCCAACATATCCTTTTTAGGAAAATTAGCTAGCTGGTGATCGAGGCAATCAAACAGTCGTTTTATATGCATAACAGCAGGTTTAAACTATTCGTAAATAAGATGCGTTAATAAGCCATCTCTTAATTTAGGCTCAAACCAAGTACTTTTTGGAGGCATCACATTTCCACTATCTGCAATTGCAAATAACTGATCAATCGTTACAGCATACAAACTAAATGCTGCTGCAAATTGACCACTATCTACCCTGTCGGCGAGTACTTGAAGCCCTCTAATACCACCCACAAAATCTACGCGTGTATCAGTTCGTGGATCTGAAATCCCAAGTATAGCATCCAAAATATTATTTTGTAAAATGGTAACGTCTAAAATGCCAATAGGGTCTTCGGTGAACGAACCGGCCTTAGCAGTTAATTGATACCAGCACCCATTTATGTACATTCCTAATTCATGAAGCATAGATGGACTAAATGGCTCTTTTGATAATTGCTCCACGTCAAATTGTTTGGCAACAGCTTCTAAAAATGCATCAGTTGTTAAACCGTTTAAATCCTTTACCACACGGTTGTAATCCATAATATACAACTGATTGGAAGGAAACAATGTGGTTAAAAAATAGTCCGCATTTTTTGTAGCGTTAGCACCGAGTGCAGCGCGCACTTTAGCTGCAGAAGCAGCTCTGTGGTGGCCATCTGCGATATAGGTGCAAGGAATTTCTTTTTCAAATATAGAAGTGATAGAAGCGGAAACAGCCTCATCACTCACCACCCAAATCGTATGCTGTATTTCATCATCTGCTACAAAATCGTAAACCGCAGATTTAGTTTTCTTCCAATTTTCTATTAACGCATCTAGGCTTTCATTGTTTCGATACGCTAAAAAAACATTTCCGGTTTGTGCACCCGAGGTTTTAATATGATTGATTCGGTCTAATTCTTTTTCAGGTCTTGTAAACTCATGCTTTTTAATAATACCATTTTCATAGTCATCTACACTACTTACACAAACAAGCCCTGTTTGAGCCCTGCCATGCATAATTAACTGATAAATATAATAGCACTCTTTAGATTCTCTAAAAAGCACATCCCGTTTTATAAAAGCAGTTATATTTTCTTTTGCTTGCTCATACACTAATGCGTCATGAATATCTACTGATTCAGGAAGGTCAATTTCACTTTTGGTAACATGTAAAAAAGAGGCAGGATTACCAGCTGCTTCTTTTTTTGCTTCAGTACTACTTAATACATCGTAAGGTTGGCTTGCTACTTGTTTTGCTAGCTGAGGCTGCGGTCGCAGGGCCTTAAAAGGTTGAATTTTTGCCATGAATCAAATATCGGCAATTCTTATCAATTAAGGCTTGAATTTATATGAAAATGGGGTGCCAGAATATTCATCTTTTCCGAGTATCTCCATATAAATTACATTGGGCACCCAAAAGGATCCACCATCAATTCGAACAAATAATTTATGCAAAACAAACTCTTTATTATTGAGCACAAAATACATTTTGTACTGATTGTCTTTTGGAGAACGCTTTAAATAAAAGACTTGTTTTTTATAGGAAACAAAATGAAGTTTATAAGATCCATTCGAAAGTAGTTCATGCTTCATCCCATAAGCAAAGGTTTGTTGAATATAACTTAATTCTTTTTTTTCACCCCCTTCGTCATAACGTATCCAATATACGTGTACCGGATTGTCTTTGATTATCTGCCCGTTAGCATCTGTATTTAAATCACAGATGATGGTATTACTATTGGTGGTTCTTTGCAAATAAAAAAGTTGCTTAGGACCTGTTTTAGGAATAGGAAAAGAATCCAAACCTGCACTGGCATGACTTTCAAGCACATGCATAAAAACGGCTAGCACAAAAAGAAAAACATATTTCAGTTTCATATTCCGCTGCATTAAAAATCAAATCTAAATCTTGTTCGGATACCCAATTTGGTGATGTATGGGTTATTGGTATACGTAAACCTTTTAACAAGGTCTACACGTAAAAACTTAAATATATTACCAATACCTACGCTTCCTTCAAAATAAGGTCCTTGATTGAGGCTAAAACTAGTAACAGCGCCATTATAATTTTGAAAAGCAATCAGGTCCGGATTTTTTGAAGGATCATTTTCATCACGTAAACTTCCGTAAATAACCCTTGCTGCTAATTGTTCACGCAGTTTTAGTTTTTTGAATAACGGAATACGGTTAAATATCAATCCATTAAAATAATGTTCAACAAATAAAGACGCGTACCTATCGCTAACAAATTCCTGAAAATTCATAAGGTTGTATGAATTTAATTGGTAGGCATAAGTTTGGTTTGCACGCGGAATACTTAATAAAGGATATGGAATTTTTCCAAACATCTGCCCTGCTTCAAAATTGATATCTGTAAATCCCAGTTGAGACAAGTAAAACCGTTTATCAAAAGTGAAACTTACTTTTTGGTACTTATAATTGCTACCCATCACCCCTTTCAACCCTGCGGTATAATTGAGGGTTAGTATAGGGTATTTATTGACCATCCCCACGCGGTATACTTTTCCTTGAAAAAACTGTTCGTGTGGAGCCCATCTAATTTGTCCAGTAATTTCTGATGTGTTAATCTCGGGAACAACCACTGTTTGACCATTTTTTACCGTTTGATATACCAACCCTCCTGCAGCTTCATGTCGCCAATTTCTAAACCCAATGGTATAAGATAACCTGCTAGGCAATTCATGTACGTAATCTATTCTGAAATATTTATTATAGGTCCACTTGTCGTTGAGGCCTCTTTTTAATGAAAGTAAAATATTATCCTCAGCAACAAATTCTAAATCTTGACCTGGTATTTTTGTTTCTTGCTGGTAACTAGCACGCACAAAATGCATGGGAAATGCATAAATCGTTTGATTGTTTAAAGAGTAGGTAACACCACCATAATATTTCCATCTTTCATCTTTAAAACCATAAGCACCATAACCTTCAAAATAAATTCGCTTGCTTAATTTTGGGGTAGTACGGCCACCCAACCTAAGTCTAAATCCTTCTACTGGATTAAAACTATAAAATGTGGCAGCAGGACCCAAATCAACAGGACCAATAGCTGTGTAACCAGCCACTAAGAGCGTAACCACTGCCATCGTTCTTCTAAAGGTTGGCATTTTTTCTAGGCTATCAATATTACTATAAACCTTAGATTCTGCTTTAGTAAGGGTGTCATGTCTATTGGTGTTCCAAAACGCATCTGTGTAATTGGCAGCATCTGATTTCACTACCAGCGATAGTCCTGCATACACTGAGTCTGGAAGTGCTTTATTAATCGTGTAATTTTTATAGGAAACTGTTCGGCCTCCAAATACACCACCTTTGCTGTTTTTTGTTAGTGCTGCTTCTGTAAATGCAGTACTCTTCATTAAGTGATATCTACTATCTGTACCTTGTTCAAAATCCAAATCAATATTTAACTCCCTTACAAAATTTACATTGGCATTTTTACTGATAAACATGGTCATTTTTTGAACCCCATAATTACCATCAAGTGTAATATACATGGTACCTCTAAACAACAAATCGTTGGTATTACGTGGCGTAAAATAAAGCTTTACTAACTTTTGTCCATTTGCATCAGTAATGGTGTCCCTTATGTAATACATATAAAATGTAGGGGCAACATCTGCGATGGGGCTTAAAAATTCATGGGTAAATAAAGGGATATTATTTTCATAAATATTAATATCCATCACAAGCCTATTTAAATAGGTACTTACACCATCATTATCTACGTAGTCACCAAAGTTTACACGCTTTTGCGCAAGTATAACATCTTTTGTTTTTTCTGGTGATCTTCTAAAATAATGTGTAGACAAACGTTCTTCTAAATAAATAGGGATCAGTGTTTTACCGATAACTTTTTGGGTATCGCGGTTATCAAATAAAAACTGATATTTTTTAAGGAGCTTACTGTTGGTAATTTTTTCAGGAATTTTACTAAGGGATAATTCTACTTTATCATATTCATCGTACTGAATATAATCATAACTATCGGGTCTGTTAAGTGGCTTATTTGCTATCACTCTTTTTATTAAATCAACTGCAGGGTTTTTTTTATTTTTATACGGCGCGCGCTTATTGGTAGAAACGGTTACATTATTTGAAAGCAAAGGATCTACTTCCATGATAAAATCTATCACCTGCGATTTACCAACTTGAATATTTTTAGTGATTGTTTTATAGCCAACATAGGAGATTTTAATGCTAGCAATTTGATGGGTACCCACGAGCTTGTACTTGCCAGTGCTATCCGTCACCGTGCCTCTCCCATTTTTAAAAACAATCGTTGCAAAAGGGATTGGTGCGCCACTATTTAAATCTGTTACAACACCAGTAATGATGGTTTGTTGTGCAGTTGCTTCCCTAGTAAAAAAGACTAATGTTAATAGGATAAAAAAATATTTGATCATTTTTTTATCCATGCGCAGATGCAAAGTGTTTCATGAGTTCACAAAAAGTTTGAACGCTAGACAGCGGCATCGCATTGTACATACTAACGCGTACACCTCCTACGGTCCTATATCCTTTAACACCAACCATGCCCTCTGCTTTACATAAACTTAAAAAGCTTTCTTCTAAACTTTGATCTTTTAAAAAGAATACAGCGTTCATTAAACTTCTATCTTCTTTAGCAACACGTGCTTCAAAAACAGGTAGTGAGTCAATGGTTTGGTATAACAAATTTGATTTCGCTGTGTTACGCGATTGCATTTCAGGTAGGCCGCCCTGTTCAATAATCCAACGGAGTGTTAATAGACTTACATAGATAGCAAAAACAGGAGGTGTGTTCATTAAAGAACCAGCCGCAATATGTTTTTGATAATCCATGATGGTAGGAATTTTTCTAGCCATTTTTCCTAGTATTTCCTTTTTTACAACCACCATATTTACACCAGCAGCACCCATATTTTTTTGAGCCCCAGCATATATTAGTGAAAACTGATTAAAGTTACGAGGCGCATAAAATATATCGCTACTCATATCTGCAACCAGCGGTGTTGTTGTATTTGGGAGGTTATGCCACTGCGTTCCTTCTACGGTATTATTGGTGGTAAAATGCAAATATTTAGATGCAGGATCTACCAGAAAATTTTTATCAATACGGGTATGATTATTTGAGGTACTATCTGTTACAATATCTACGTTTCCAAAGTTTGCTGCTTCTTTGATGGCTTTATTACCCCATATGCCATTATCGCAATAGGCAGCCGTTTCATGCGCATCGAGTAAATTCATGGGTACTTGCATAAACTGCGTAGTAGCACCTCCATGCAAAAACAACACTTCATAATCATCTCCAATGTGCATCAGTGATTTTACAGATTGCACCGCTTCATGCATAACATCTTGGAAAAGTGTAGTTCGGTGACCTATTTCTAAAATAGACAAACCAGAACCTTCAAAATCCATGATTGCTTCTGCTGCTTTTTGCATCACAACAGGCGGTAAAATAGAAGGTCCAGAATTAAAATTATGCAGTTTCATTTTCATTGAGGGCTGTGGTAATGGTATCGTCATGAACATCTGTTACACCACCTGAAACGGTATATTTCATAGCATCTGCAGCAGAAACATTATCTAATATTTTAATATTTGTTTTTGGAACGATATACGTAATTCCTGAAATCGCGTAAGAATGGGGCACATACACCGTAACATGATCGGGTAATCCAAACTCTGTGTTGGAAGGTTGGGTGATAAATCCAATACGCCAAACGCCTGAAGCATCAACATTAACGAGTACTGGCTTATCAAATTTCTTTTTATTACCCGCAAAAGCTTCTAAAAAGTCTTTAACGGACGAATAAATGAACTTGATACCAGGGGTTTTTTCAAGTATGGTATCAAAAACAGAAACAAGCTTCTCTACCACAAATAGAGAAGAAAGCCATCCCACAAATAGTACCAATAAAACCACAACTATAAAACCCAAGCCTGGAATTTTACGCAAAGAACCATCTAAATTTTTATCTAAAGCACTGGGAAACAATGTATTAATTAAGTTGGGCAAAAATCCATCCACCCATTGAAATAAGCCTAGTACTACCCATATGGTAACAGCTATTGGAGCTAAAACAATAAGACCCTGAAAGAAAAATTGGAGCAAACGCTTAAATGTGACCTGGGCTCTAAGCTGCTTATACCTCGTATTCATGGTTAAAATTTGGATGCAAGTTAATGGATAGTTCGCGCAAACTACCGCTCATCAAAATTACGGATTATTTTTACAGGAAACTTTGATTACATAAAAAGTTTCCATAGTTTTGCACCCTCAATTCAAAAATGGAAATACAGGAAAAAATCTCTATCAAATCACATGAGCTTTTTATGCTATATGGCATAAGGAGCGTAAGTATGGATGAAATTGCGAACCACCTTGGTATGAGCAAAAAAACCATCTATCAGTACTTTAAAGACAAAGATGCACTAGTAGAAGGTGTTATTGATATTGAAATACAAAAACATGAGACCGAGTTTACGCATTATGCAGCCAAAAGCGAGAATGCGATACATGAGGTGTTTTTAGCCATCGATAATATCCAAGAAACACTCAAACATATGAATCCATCGGTGATGTACGATTTACAAAAATACCATGGACAAGCATTTGAAAAATTCAGAGCCCACAAAAACACGTTTTTCTACAGTATTACAAAAACAAATATTGAGAGAGGTAGATCAGAAGGGATTTACAGAAAAGAATTAAACATTGACATATTAACAAGATTAAGACTCGCCAATATGTTTTTGATGTTTGACTTTGAACATTTTCCATCCAATAAATTCACAGCTATTGAAATTATCACAGAAACAACTGATAATTTTTTACATGGGATGGCTACTCAAAGTGGTTTACAAGTAATTGAACAATACAAGCAAGAAAGAAAAAATAAATGAACATGAACACGAAACGGATGTTAGTTGCAAGCTTTGTAATAACGCTCATGGCGTTTGCAAACAAAGCTGACGCACAAACAAAAAATGAATTTAGCATAACACAATGTGTTGAGTATGCTTATAAAAACAACCTGCAAGTAAAAAATGCGCTCCTAAATATTAAAAGTCAGGAAGCCATTAACAAGGAAGTAACCGCTTCTGCGTTGCCAACTGTAACTGCAACCGTTGGTGGTGTAAATTATTTAGAACTTCCTGTTTCGCTACTTCCAGGTGAAATTTTTGGGGGGACAGCAGGCAGTTTCATCCCAGTAAGATTTGGTACCAAATTCAATGCTAATGCAAGTTTACAGCTACAGCAACTGTTATTTGATGGTCAAGTTTTTGTAGCGCTTCAAGCCCGCAGAGCAACCATTGCACTCCAGCAAAAATCAGCAGAGGTTACTGAGGAAATGATAAAAACCAATATTCATAAAATCTATTATCAGTTGGTTGTAAGTAAAACACAAATTACATTACTAGATGCGAACATTGAAAGACTACAAAAATTAGAACACGACACTAGAGAGCTCTATAAAAACGGATTTGTAGAAAAGTTAGACCTCGATAAAATAGCGGTTCAAATTGCCAATTTACAAACAGAAAAATTAAAAGCTACTAATGCTATTGAAATTGGATACATCGGTCTAAAAACTTTACTAGGCATGCCAGTAAAAGATATACTCATTTTAACAGACAAAATTTCGGAAGAACAAATCATAACAGATGTTGCTAGCAATCAAGACTATGCGTATACCGATCGCAAAGAATTTCAAGCTGTAAGTTTAGGCAAAAAACTAAATGAGTACAATATCAAAAGATATCAATTAAGCTATTTACCCACTATTGCCATGTCGGGCGCATTTACCAAAAATGCCCAAAGGAATCAGTTCAACTTTTTTAAAGGAGGTGACTGGTTTACAACAAGTTTTGTTGGCCTTAATATAAGTACCCCCATTTTTGATGGATTTGCCAGAAAAGCGAGGATCACAAAAGCAAAAATTGATTTACAACAAACCGAAAATCAATTACAAAATTTAAGGCTTACCATTGACGCAGAGGTAACTCAAGCAAAAATGAATTTTGCAACGGCCATTAGTACGCTTAGCTATCAAAAGAAAAATATGCAACTAGCAGAATCGGTGTATGCGCAAACAAAAAAGAAATATGAAATAGGAACCGGATCCAATATAGAAATCACCGCTGCACAAACAGATTTAGTAACTGCACAAACCAATTATATTGGTGCCATGTACAGCGCTATCATTGCTCGGGTTGATTACCTAAAAGCAACCGGAAAATTATAATTAAAATAATACGTAAATAAAAATACCATGCAAGCATTCATTAAAATCTCACTTATTAGCATTTTAGTCGCATTTTCGGCATGTACTGGAAATGAAAAAAGTGGAAGTTTAAACGACAAGAAAAATAAACTAGCCGCACTTAAAAAAGAAGTGAGTGCATTAGAATCAGAAATTACAACACTAGATACAGCAGCTGCCAATCAGGCAAAAGGCAAGCTAGTTGTAACAGCAGTTCTTACTGCTCAAACATTTAACCATTACATTGATTTACAAGGTAAAATAGAATCAGAGAGTGTATCGTATGTAACTGCACGTGGTGGTGGCGGACAAGTAAAGGGTGTATTTGTAAAAAGAGGAGATGTGGTCCCTAAAGGAAAACTGATTTTAAAATTAGATGATGCGATTCAGCGTCAAGCTGTAATTGCAGCAGAGCAAGGACTAGAAACACTAAAAACACAATTATCATTTGCAAAAACACTATACCAGAAGCAAAAAAACTTGTGGGAACAAAATATCGGAACAGAAGTACAACTAATATCAGCAAAAAACAATGTTGAATTATTAGAAAACCAACTCAAAACAGCACAAGAGCAGGTAAAAATTAGCCGCGAGCAAGTACTGTTTACGTCGGTGTATAGTGATGTAGAGGGTGTTGTAGAAGACGTGAACGTGCGTGTAGGTGAAATTTTTGCAGGTCCTGGTCAAATTAAAATAGTAAACACAACTAAATTAAAGGTGACTGCAGAAGTACCTGAAAACTACAGCCAACGTGTTAAAACAGGAACCAAGCTTACCATTAACCTTCCTGATTTACAAAAAAGCATTCAAGCGACTATTTCAGTGGTAGGTAAAATCATAAACCCTAACAGCAGAAGTTTTTATATTGAAGCTAAAGTAATTGCAGATAAAGATTTAAGACCCAATCAAATTGCACTTGTACAAATTTTAGATTATAGCACCGCTAATGCCATTGCTATTCCGGTTAACACCTTGCAAAATGATGAAACAGGTAAGTATGTTATAGTTGCTGTTAATGAGAACGGAAAATTAATTGCGCGTAAACGCATGGTAACCGTAGGTGAATTCTACAAAGATCAACTAGAAATTAAAACAGGATTACAAGCTGGTGATCAAATTGTAACAGAAGGCTTTCAAAGTTTATATGATGGGCAGTTCATTGTACTTGCCACTAAATAATTAGAATACAAATAAAAATATTGTATGCAATTCACAGAAAATATAAAAGCCAAATTTAAAGAATTCGGGCCCACTACCTGGAGTATCAAAAACAAAACATCTATTTATTTAGTGATTTTGTTTGTGAGCCTTGCCGGTATTTATCAATTTGTTACACTACCGAAAGAGCAGTTCCCAGACATTGTTATTCCTACTATTTATGTGCAAACTGTTTATGTAGGTAACTCCCCAAAAGATATTGAAAACCTTGTTACAAGGCCTATCGAAAAGCAAATCAAAAGTATTACTGGTGCAAAAATTAAAAAATTCACCAGTAATTCTCAGCAAGACTTTTCGGCTATCATGGTGGAATTTGATACCGATGTAAAAACCGAAATAGCCCTTCAAAAAGTAAAGGATGCAACAGATAAAGCCAAGCAAGACCTCCCAAAAGACTTAACTATTGAGCCAACGGTAATTGAAGTGAGTTTTAGTGAACAGCCTATAATGTCTGTAAATCTAAGTGGTGATTTTGATTTACCACGACTAAAAAAATATGCCGACGATTTAAAAGATAAACTAGAAAATTTACCACAAATTAATAGGGTAGATATTGTAGGTGCTCCAGAAAGAGAGTTTCAAATTAATGTAGATAACTACCGTGCACAAAGCGCCGGTATTACGTTTGATGATATCACCTATGCCATCCAAAGAGAAAACATGGATATCTCTGGTGGTTTACTAGAGGTAGGTAACATGAAAAGAACGCTCCAACTAAAAGGGCAACTTAAAACTGCTGGCGATATCGCTAACATCATTGTAAGAAACACGAGTGGTGCTCCTATTTACCTCAAAGACATTGCTACCATTGTTGATACCACTAAAGAACGTGAAAGTTTTGCACGCTTAGATGGCAAAAACGTAGTAACACTTAATATCATTAAAAGAAGTGGTGAGAATTTAATTGAAACTTCGGATGGTGTAAAACAGATGGTAGAAGAAGGAAAAGGAAGTATTTACCCAAACAATTTAAAAGCCGTTATTTCTGGTGACCAGAGTATTAAAACTAGGAGTTCATTTAATGAACTCGTAAATTCTATTATTATTGGATTTATTTTAGTACTTATTGTACTGATGTTTTTTATGGGCGTAGTAAACGCGTTTTTTGTGGCACTTTCTGTACCACTAAGCATGTTTGTTGCGTTTGTATTTTTACCCGGCGCCGATTTAATTGTTGGCACACACGTTACCCTCAATTTTATTGTATTATTTGCGCTACTATTTGGACTGGGTATTATTGTAGATGATGCCATTGTGGTGATAGAAAATACGCACCGCATATTTGTAGAAGGCAAGGGCAAATTAAGTGTCAATAATGCTGCAAAAATGGCGGCTGGCGAAGTTTTTATACCGGTACTTGCTGGAACCATCACAACACTTGCTCCGTTTTTCCCACTCCTATTTTGGCCCGGAATCATTGGTAAGTTTATGGTCTACCTCCCTACCATGCTCATATTTACGCTAGCAGCATCATTAGTAGTTGCCTTTATTATCAACCCTGTATTTGCGGTTGATTTTATGAATCACCCAGAAACAGATAATAAAGAACCTAAATCTGCCATCTTTAAAAAGAAAGGATTTTGGATCGCTATTGGTATTGGCATCTTATTAGATATTGCAGGTGCTCCATTTTTTGGAAACTTATTAATTGTATTTATGCTACTTGTTGTATTAAACAGGTATTTCATTACTGATGCGATTCATAATTTCCAAAACAAAGCGTTACCATGGATCATGAATCATTATGAGTCATTATTACAGTGGGCTTTAAAAGGTTGGAGACCCGTACATTTATTAATAGGTATTATCGCGTTATTTTTTGTTTCGTTGTTTGTATTTGTAGGATCTATTATTGGCGGAAGAATTCCAGTTACCTTTTTCCCTAAAGGAGATCCTAACCAACTATTTGTATACCTTAAATTACCGGTAGGATCTGATGTTCGTTACACCGATTCTATTACGCGTGTATTAGAAGGCAGGGTTAATAAAGTATTAGGTACTGACAATGGAAAAACAAATCCTATTGTAGAAAGTATTATTAGTAACGTAGCTGTTAATGCCGCGGACCCTACTAGTGGTGATCGTACCACAAGAAGTGAACTTGGTCGTATACAAGTGTCTTTTGTAGAATATGAAAAAAGAGATGGCACAAGCACAGCTCCTTACCTAGAAAAAGTAAGACAAGCAGTGCAAGGCATTCCTGGAACAGAAATAAGTGTAAACCAAGAAAGTGGCGGACCACCAACCGACCCTCCAATTAATATAGAAATTGCTAGTGAAGATTTTGATGCCATGATTAAAACGGCTTCTTCACTCAAAAACTATTTAGACTCTATTCGCGTTCCGGGTGTAGAAGAGCTTAAAATGGATGTGGATTTAAAAAATCCAGAAATCACGTTAAGTATCGATAGAGAACGTGCCTTAATTGAAGGTGTTTCTACGGCACAAATTGGTATGCAAATTAGAACCGCACTTTTTGGTAAAGAAATTTCAAAAATCAAAGAGGGTAAAGAAGAATATAAAATTCAGTTACGTAATAACGCTATCCAGCGCAAGAGCTTAACAGATTTATTAAATATGCGTATCTCATTTAGAGATATGGCTTCTGGCGGTGCCGTTAAAAACATTCCTATCAGTGCACTTGTAAAGGTAGATCCAACAAGTACATTAGGAAGTGTTAAACGTAAAAACCAAAAGCGTTTAATTACACTTCGCTCCAATGTATTAACTACAGAGGGTTTCAATGCCACTGGTGTTAACCAAGTAATTGGAAAACATATTGCGGATTTTAAAGGCGTTACAGACGCTGTAACCATTAAGCAAACTGGTGAAGGTGAGCAACAAGCTGAAACCGTTGCCTTTTTAGGAAAAGCATTATTAATTGCACTCATGCTCATTTTATTTACCCTTGTTTTACAATTTAATTCGGTAAGTAAATCAGTGATCATTTTAAGTGAAATCTTATTTAGTGTAATTGGTGTGTTTTTAGGTTTCGCAATAACTGGCATGGAAGTGTCAGGCCTCATGACCGGACTGGGTATTGTAGGTCTTGCTGGTATTGTGGTTAAAAACGGTATTCTAGTGATTGAATTTGCCGACGAATTAAGAAGCAGGGGTATGAAAACCAGAGATGCTATTATTCAGGCAGGTAAAACAAGAATTATTCCGGTATTATTAACTGCAGTTGCTGCGATACTTGGTTTTATTCCAATTGCCATTGGTTTTAACATCAACTTTATTACTTTATTTTCGGAACTAAATCCGCACATCTTTTTAGGTGGCGATAGTGTTGCGTTTTGGAAACCACTTAGCTGGACCATTATATTTGGACTAGCGTTTGCTTTTTTCATGACACTTATTATTGTGCCTAGTATGTACTTAATTGCTGAGCGCCTTCGTAGACCCATGCGTAAAATGTTTGGTGGAACTTGGATTAGCTTTTTAGGTATTCCTCCATTTACATTTATCTTCTTATTTTTGATGGTGGCTGCAATGATTAAGCAAAAAATAAAGGTGAAAGCAAGAAAAAACAAATTACAAAACGCTGGCGAAACTTTTGTAGGTAGCTGGTTTTAAAATAAAATGTTATGATACAAAATCACGAAATCGATTACAAAATCTATGGAGAAGAAATGCAGTATGTGGAGGTTGAATTAGACCCTAACGAATCTGCAATTGCCGAACCAGGCGCTTTTATGATGATGGACGATGGCATTCAAATGGAAACACTATTTGGTGACGGTAGTAATCAACAGTCTAGCTTTTTAGGCAAACTGATGAATGCTGGAAAACGCTTATTAGTAGGTGAAAACCTTTTCATGACAGCGTTTACCAATACAACGGGCGGTATTAAAACCGTAAGTTTTGCATCACCGTATCCGGGTAAAATTATTCCACTTGATTTATCGAGATACCAAAACAAAATTATTTGTCAGAAAGACGCATTTTTATGCGCTGCAAAAGGCGTGAGTGTAGGTATCGAATTTCAGCGTAAACTAGGTACTGGCTTATTTGGTGGTGAAGGATTTATCATGGAAAAATTAGAAGGTGATGGTATGGCATTTTTACACGCCTGCGGTCATGTGGTACAAAAGCAATTACAAGAAGGTGATTTATTAAAAATTGACACCGGCTGTATTGTAGGCTTTACTTCTGGTGTTCAATATAATATTGAATTTATTGGCGGTATTAAAAACAGCATTTTCGGAGGCGAAGGTTTATTTTTTGCAACGCTTAGAGGACCCGGTACTGTTTGGATTCAAACCCTACCAATTAGCCGTTTAGCTGGCCGAATTTTACAATACGCTACAACATCTAGAAGAGAAGAAGGCAGTGTACTTGGTGGCATTGGTAATATATTAGATGGCGATGGCTGGAGATAAATCCAACATACCATCTCTTAAAGCATTTTTTGATAGCAAGGTTGCGGTATACAATCAGGTAAGTTTTATTAAAGACGACCCTATTTGTATACCGCATTTGTTTTCAAAAAAACAAGACATTGAAATTGCCGGTTTTTTTGCAAGCATTTTTGCATGGGGTAATAGAACTACGATCATACAAAAATCTAAAGAGCTCATGCAGCTTATGGATAATGCACCACATCAATTTTGTATAGGGCATGAGGAGTCTGACCTCAAAAAATTACTCGCCTTTAAACACCGCACATTTAACACCACCGACTTACTTTATTTTATCGAATTTTTGAAAACGCATTATAGTACACACGAAAGCTTAGAAACTGCTTTTTGTTTAGCACCAGACAATAACCCAGCAGCGAGGCTACACTATTTTCATCAGTATTTTTTTTCATTACCCGACGCCCCACCCCGAACCAAAAAGCATATTGCAACACCAATAAAAGGTTCCACCTGCAAACGCCTTAATATGTACCTCAGGTGGATGGTTCGTAAAGACAATAAAGGCGTTGACTTTGGTATTTGGAACCGCATTAAGCCCAGCGAACTTATTTGCCCTATTGATCTTCACGTTGCGCGGGTTGCCAAAAGATTTCAATTACTAGACCGCACAAAAATAGACTGGCAAGCGGGTTTAGAACTTACCCAATACCTCAAAACACTTGATCCAAAGGACCCCGTAAAATATGATTTTGCTTTATTTGGACTAGGTGTCATAGAAAAGTATGTGTAATTTAATAGTATGGAATTAAGCCTCGAAACCATAGAAAAACTGGACCGTGCAGCGTTAGTACAATTAATTAACGAATGGATCACCCAAGACTTTAAAAAGCTGCTACTGGTTCTTTACCGCCTTGATGTTAGCGAGAAAAAACTAAGTCAACTACTAGCAGAAAATAAGGGTATCGATGCTGCCAATATTATTGCTACACTTATTATTGAACGTATTGCTGCAGCCAAGGCTTCTCGGGAAAAGTACAAAATGGACCCTTCTTCCATCCCAGAAGACGAAAAATGGTAAATATTTAACAGAAAAACAGGTCGAAATCTACGATATTGTATAACTTTATGTGATAAACTTAAAACACTTTTTATGAAAAAAATAATGATGCTTGCTGTTGCAGCTTTACTAACTACAGGTGCTGTATTTGCATGTGATGGTAAAAAAGATTGCGCTAAGTGCAAAAAAGAAGAGAAAAAAGCTTGTGGTAAAGACTGCAAGAAAGATTGCAAAAAATGCAAGAAAGACACAAAAACTGTAAGCGTTGTAAAAAAATAATTTTACAACCTGATAGAAAATAAAAAAGCCGCTAACATGTTAGCGGCTTTTTTATTGACAAGAACTTACTTATAATAATTTGGCGATTGATGGTAAATCAAAAACTTCATGCGTTGCTTTTACATGCGGCGTGGCGCCAATATGATTTACAAAAATAGTATCCATACCCGCATTGATACCTCCTTTAATGTCGGCGTCTTGGTTATCGCCAATCATTATACTAGTAGTAGCTGTGGCGCCCGTTTTAGCAAATGCGTAATCAAAAATTTCTTTGTTGGGTTTTAAACTATTACTTGCTTCGGAGGTAATAACAGCACCAAAATACGGCGCAAGGCCAGCATGCTTAATTTTTTGATGTTGCACATTTTCAAACCCATTTGTAACAAGGTGCATCTGATACCCTTTCCCTTGCAAATAAGTGAGTAACTCGGTAGCGCCATCAAACAACCCTTTTTTAGTAGGTAGTACTTCTAAAAAATCTAGTGACATTTGCCTTGATAAGGTTTCGTCGGCAATTTTATATTCTAGAAGTGCCAACCACATCCGTTTCCACTTTAATTCGTCTTGCTTAATAAAACCCTTGGTATACCTATCCCATAAGCGGTGGTTGTGCGCGCTGTAATGATCAAAAAAATGATCAAAGTTTTCCACGCCCTTACTTACCAAGTTGTGCGCAGTGTATAGGTCTTGCAGGCTTTCTTTGGCATTGGTTTCAAAATCCCAAATAGTATGATCGAGGTCAAAGAAAAGGTGCTGGTATTTCATGACTCAAAGTTAAACTAGTTTTACAAAAAAAATATGTTACTTCGCAGTATGATAGTTGTAATTACAGGCGCCTCAAAAGGTATCGGAAAAGCAGTAGCTACCGAATTTGCAAAAAAGGGGTATACCCTTTTACTATGTAGTAGAGGTGAAGCAGCCTTATACAATACGGTTTCTGAATTACAAACTGCCTACCCAGATGCAACTATTAAAGCAAGGCCCACCGATATGTCCAACGAAGCGGAAGTACTTGCTTTTGCAGCCTGGTGTTTAGAAAAAGGAACGCCCGATATTATCATAAACAATGCAGGTCATTTTGTACCCGGCAGTATTTACAATGAAGCGCCTGGTACATTAACCTCCATGATTGAATCAAACTTATATAGTGCCTATCATTTAACGAGGGCCTTACTAGTTCCCATGATGGCCGCTAAAACCGGACACATTTTTAATATTTGCTCCATTGCCTCGCTTAACGCATACGCCAATGGCGGTAGTTATAGCATTAGCAAATTTGCACTAGCTGGATTCACAAAAAATTTACGCGAAGAATTAAAGCCGCATGGCATTAAGGTAACTGGTGTATATCCTGGAGCTGTTTATACAGCTAGTTGGGACGGATCGGGTGTTGACCCTAAAAGAATTATGGAAGCGGCTGATGTTGCTACTATGATTACAGCTGTCACCTCATTATCTATCACAGCAGTGGTTGAAGATATTGTTTTAAGGCCTCAATTAGGCGACTTATAATACAGGAATCTGTTAGCCAATTAAGCCCAAGTAGCAAGTACCGTTACACCACCTTTTACCACTTCATTAAGTGCCACATTAATTTTGGTTCCAACTGGTAATAAAATATCTACGCGGCTACCAAATTTGATAAAGCCGTATTCGTCGGTTTGCTTAACCTCCTGTCCTACTGTGGTATAATTACAAATACGCTTGGCAAGTGCACCCGCAATTTGTTTGTATAAAATAGTACCATGGTTATTTTCTACCGCAACACTCCATCTTTCATTTTCGGTAGAAGATTTTGGATGCCATGCTACCAGGTACTTTCCTTTGTGGTACTGGTTATACACCACTTTACCGCTCATTGGATTTCTATTCACGTGCACATTGGCTGGGCTCATAAATACACTTACCTGAATACGTTTGTCTTTAAAATATTCTACATCCGTGATTTCTTCTATCACCACAACTTTACCATCGGCAGGACAAATAATTTGATTGTCATTGATGGTTAAAGTTCTATTAGGAATTCTAAAAAAAGAAATGATAAATAAAAAGAAGAAAAGTGTTAGACCAAAAATAGCTCCTGCAACTCTTGGGCAACAGGTACCGAGATAAGAAATTGAAATTAAATTAATCACGCCAAAAATTAAGGCAGTGATTCCTATGGTACGGTAACCTTCGCGGTGAATTGTCATAATGCTAATTTGTGGTGCAAATGTAAAGTAAAATCTATTGCGTAAAAAGGGTAAGTAGTAACCATACGCTTGGGCCCGCTAGTAACAAAGAATCAAAACGGTCAAAAAAACCACCATGCCCTGGCAAAATATTGCCACTATCCTTTACGCCGGCCATTCTTTTAAATTTACTTTCTATTAAATCGCCAATAGTGCCCATAATAGCAGCCGTTGCACTCACAATAACAAGTATTTGATAAGAAAGATCCGTGAGCACTTTACCTAATAATACAACCACAAGCACCGCAAGAACGGCTCCACCAATGGTGCCCTCCCATGTTTTTTTAGGAGACAAAGCAGAAAGCGGCGTTTTACCAATAAATGAACCTACAACATAGGCCATGGTATCATTGATCCAAATACTTACTATAACAAGCATGGGTAATACATAATATTGTGTGGTGCCTAATAGGGAGGCCCAATGCGCAGATGCTAAATGTGTAATAGCAAAAAAGCTAATAGTCATATACGCAAGTCCAAATAAGCTGTACAACAGGTGCGCTGTTTTTGTATGAATAGTTGGCGTATTTTTTGTGAGTTTATTGTATTCAATTAAGCAACCTGTATGCACAATTAAAAAAAGTATAATAAAACTATTGATGCTGTAAAAGATAGCACCGAGCATGACTACTACAAAAATAATAGCCGATAATGCCCTTGTTTTAAAAGTTTGAAGATCAAGTGCCATACAAAATATTATACGGTAAAATCTAAATGTTCTGATTGTTGATCAATAAGTTCGCGCGCAAATAAAACCATATCGTGTGGTACATATAGTTGTATATCACCAAACATGGGATAACTACTGTCTTGCTTATTTAATAATTGCACAGGCACATCATTGTCTGCAAGCAAGCCCTCAATAATGGAAGCTTCTGCAAAAACACGTGTGCTAAATATTTTTTCCCAAGACATAATGTATGATTCAGTAAATGAGACCAACTACAATTGTAAAGTTACAATGGTTTAGCCAATGTAGCGCTATACTTTTTAAGTGCATTAAATGATAACCATAATATCATAAGCCCATTAAGCCCGGACAAAATGGAAAAGTTTTCATCCATGGCCTTTTCTATTGATTTACCCTGCAACGTAACAATATAGAGCTGCGTTACAATGAGTCCGTTGTTTAAAAAATGCATCAATATACTGAGCCAAATATTTTTAGTTTGATAAAAAAGCAATCCAAGCACGATACCAAGTGCTGTTCTAGACAAAAAACCAAAAAACGAAAAATGTATCGCACTAAAAAAAACACTCGTTATAATAATACCTACCCAAACATTTTTTGTCCAACCAATAAATAGGGGCTGCATGGTAGATCTAAATAATAATTCTTCAAAAATAGCGGGCGCTAATGCCATCACAAATAGTGCCGTAATATAATCTAGCACACTATCCATGCGGGCCATATTAAGCATCAATGTTTTATAGGTTTGCTCTAATGCTTTTGCTTGTTCTAATAATCGTGCAGGCAAATAAATATGCTGGTTAATTTCTGCAAGTGCGCCACTGAGCAAAATGCCACCAAAAGAAATAAGCGCTGTATACAATACTAATTTGGGGCCAGCAATTCGCGAGAAACCAAGGGCCTCAATAGTAGTTTGTGACTCCTTTTTATTAATACGCGTAAAAATCATAGCTGGAAAAACAAACGCAATAAGGGTAGCGCCCAAATTGAGGATTTTGGAAAGGCCCGCATTAGCCGGTAAATTAAGAAGTGCAGGTACTTCAAGCAACTTACAATGTAATAGTTGACTCCCAATTAGCGTTAATAAAAGGGTGCCCACAATCATAAATACCCCTAAAAGGCCCATTAAAAAAACAAATTGAACGGGATAACTATAGGTTTGTTTCATGAGTTGAAAAATAAGCTTGTAAATTTGTGCGCCAACCGCAAAGCCAATGTAATGCGTGTCTAAGATAAGACTTGAACCACTCTTGGCAAAAAGCGGTTAAACAATATATAACCATGGTTAAAATAGATACAATAGAACTGCCCGATTTTCCGCTTTTGCTAGCGCCCATGGAAGATGTGAGTGATCCTCCCTTTAGAGTGGTATGCAAAGAAAACGGAGCAGATTTAATGTACACCGAATTTATTAGCAGCGAAGGCCTCATTAGAGACGCTATTAAAAGCCGAAAAAAGCTAGACATTTTTGATTACGAAAGACCCGTAGGGATTCAAATATTTGGAGGTGATGAAGACAGTTTAGCACTTGCTGCAAAAATTGTAGATGTTACCAACCCCGATTTACTAGATATTAATTTTGGATGCCCTGTAAAAAAAGTAGCCTGCAAAGGTGCGGGTGCGGGCGTCTTAAAAGACCTAGATTTAATGGTACGGTTAACGTCGGCGGTTGTAAAGGCTACCAAATTACCCGTTACGGTAAAAACAAGACTGGGTTGGGATGAAGACAGTAAAAATATTGAAGAAGTAGCGGAGCGCCTACAAGACGTGGGAATTAAAGCACTTAGTATTCACGGACGTACGCGCGCACAAATGTACAAAGGCGAAGCAGACTGGACCTTAATTGCCAAAGTAAAAAACAACCCACGCATTCATATTCCCATTTTTGGAAACGGAGATATTGATAGCCCACAAAAAGCAGTGGCGTATAAAAATAAATATGGCGTAGATGGCGTCATGATTGGTAGAGCCGCTATTGGATATCCATGGATTTTTAGAGAAATCAAGCACTATATTAAAACCGGTGAAATCATGGCAGCGCCAACCGTAGCAGAGCGTGTAGCGGTTTGCAAACAACACTTAATACAATCGGTTGCTTGGAAAGGACCTGTGGTAGGTATCAATGAAATGAGAAGACATTACGCCAATTACTTAAAAGGTTTACCGGGCATTAAAGACTATAGAGGCAGGTTGGTTACCATTAAAGAAAGTGAAGGCGTAGAAGAAGTGCTTGACGAGATAGGAGAAGTATACAAAGACTTTATTGTAGAAAGAAGCCCCATTGAATTAGTAAACTACCACGAAAATTGTCCAATCTAACCTCTTATTTCAACTCCGTAGCAACTGCTTCATCGAGTGGTGAAACGGTTTGCGGAAAATAAGCTTGTAGCACACCTTCTTCACTTACTACATATTTACAAAAATTCCAAACGGGAGCCTGATTACACCAACCATTAGCACCTGCATTTGACAACCACTGGTATACGCTTTGTTGTTCAGAACCCTTTACCACACTGCCTTTGCGCATGAGTAAAAAAGTAACGCCATAGTTTACCTTACAAAAACTAGCAATATCGGCGTCGGATTTTTTTTCTTGACCTTTAAAATCATTGGCCGGAAATCCAACTACAATTAAATTGTCTTTATGTTGTTGGTAGAGTGCTTCTAATTCTTTGTATTGTCCTGTATAACCACAATCGGAAGCCGTATTTACAAGTAATACTTTTTTACCCCTAAAGGTTTCAAAAGAAAGCGTATCACCATTATTTAAAACAGCTTGCAATGCATAAAAATCTTTTTGTGGTTGCTTGTTTTCTGTATTTAGCTTACTGGCATTTTTAGCACCCATTAATTTCCCCGGAAACATAATAACCGGATACATGGATTTTAATATGGATTGCCGATAGCTCATGTCTTTCTTTTTCATGAGTAATACAGAAGTAACAATGACACCAAAAACAATCGCAAATTTTATCATCATGGATTTTTTATTTTGTAAAAGCGTACGCATTAACCTATTAGTTTTTTTAACAACCATCCTTTGCCCGTATACGGCGGATATTTAAAATCTGGATCAATCCAAGTAGGCGTTTTCATTACCGATTTAATATGCGAAAATGTATCAAAACTTAACTTGCCATGGTATCCGCCCATACCGCTAAAACCCCTGCCACCAAAGGGTAATGCGTGGTTGGTAAGATGGAAAATTGCATTATTAACGCAGGCACCGCCCGATGGAACGTTGTTTAACCAATACTGCTCGGTGGTATTATTACTTGTGAACACATAAAATGCCAATGGATTTGGATTGCGTCTAATTATTTCAAGCGCTTCTTCATTGGTATCGTACGTGAGTATAGGAAGTATCGGACCAAAAATTTCGTCCTGCATAATTTTACTATCCAGTGCTACATCTGTTAGAATAGTAGGCTCAATAAATAAACTAGCTGGATTTGATTTTCCACCATACACTACTTTTCCATCTTGCAAATAACCTACAAGGCGCTGCCACTGTTTTTCATTGATGATTTTCCCGTAGCCATCTGTGTTTGCAGGATCTTCTCCATAAAACTGCTTGGTAGCTATAATAAGTTCTTCAATTAAATTATCTTTTAATGCAGTTGGCACGAGCACATAATCAGGCGCTACGCATATTTGACCACAATTGGAAAATTTAGCATTGGCAATTCGTCTCGCAGCTACACGTATGTTAGCGTCAGAAGCAAGTACAGCAGGACTTTTACCACCTAACTCTAAAGTAACAGGTACTAATTTTTCGGCGGCTTGTTTGTAAATAATTTTACCAACAAATGTGCTACCCGTATAAAAAATATGATCAAATCTAAAATTTTCAAAGAGTGGCGGTAATACTTCAGCGCCTTCCCCTTCTATGTATAAAACATAATTTTCAGGAAATAATTGCTTGATTATTTTTCCCATCACTGCAGCGGTAGCACCTGCAAACTCACTGGGTTTTAATACCGCGCAATTGCCTGCGGCAATCGCGCCAATCAGTGGCGTAAATAAAAGCTGAAACGGATAATTCCAAGGTGCAATAATACACACCACACCCAGTGGTTCCGGAACGGTATAGCAACTAGAAGGTTGATTTAATAAATTGGTAGGCACACTCGTGGGCTGCATCCAATTTTTTAAATGCTTGATGGTGTATTTGAGTTCACTTAAAAAAAAGCCGATTTCAGAGGCCCAGGCTTCTTCTTCGGTTTTTTTTAAATCGCTATGGAGCGCCTTTGCTAGATCTTTTTCGTGGTCTAAAACCAATTGTTGCAAGGCCTCGAGTTTTGCAAGCCTAAACGCAAAACTTTGTGTAGCCCCAGACATAAAATATTGTCTGAGCGCTTGTAACTGTTCATTCATGAGAAACTGGTTAATATTGAAGCAATTTATACCATAATAACGATACTCTTATCCTAATTGTTTGGGCCCTAAATATAATTTTAGCGTTTCGCCATTTTTTAATAATTTAACCATCTCAAAAACTTGTAGGGTCATGCCTACTTCAACGATTCTATACCTATGAAAAAACAGACCAAGAAAAAATTGTTAGCGGCAAAAACTACTGAAGTAGCAGCAACAAACACCGAAGTAGCGGCCGCAGATTCAAGACGTTCTTTTTTAAGAAACGGATTACTTGCTGCAGCAGGATTTTATATTGTTCCTCGAAATGTGCTAGGACGTGGCTTTACAGCGCCTAGTGATAAATTACAAATTGCTGGTATTGGTGCCGGCGGTAAAGGTGAAAGTGATTTGTACAATTTCTTTATGTCTGGAAAAGCGGATATCGTAGCGCTTGCAGATGTTGATAGCAGACAAACCGCAAAGAGTAGAGCTAGGTATACAAAGGCCAATGTCTATGAAGATTTCAGAGAGATGTTGGACAAAGAAAAAGGTAGAATTGACGCCGTGTCTGTGTCTACTCCAGACCACACACACGCTGTAGCTGCCATGGCTGCCGTGCAACTGGGCAAACACGTTTATGTTCAAAAACCATTGACACACGATATTTATGAAGCGCGTATGCTTACAGAAGCTGCTCGTAAACACAAAGTAGTGACTCAAATGGGCAACCAAGGTGCATCTGGTGATGGCGTTCGCAAATTACAAGACTGGTACAACGCAGGTGTGATTGGCGACGTGCATACCATTTATTGTTATACAGACCGTCCGGTTTGGCCGCAGGGTATCTCTTGGCCTACCAGCAGTTCACCTATCCCAGCAGGTCTTAATTGGGACTTGTGGCTCGGTACAGCACCTAAAAAAGATTACATCGATGGATTATTGCCATTTAACTGGAGAGGCTGGTGGGATTACGGTACCGGCGCCCTAGGTGATATGGCTTGTCATATTATGGCCCCTGCATTTGCGGTGATGGGACTTGGCTATCCACTTTCGGCACAGTGTAGTGTTGCTACGCCTTATGTAAGAAACTGGAACAAAGCCTATACCCCAGAAAGTGCTCCGATCGCTTCACATATTACACTTCAATTTAAAGGACAACCTGGTAAACCAAATGTTACCCTCCACTGGATGGATGGTGGTATTCAACCAGAACGTCCAGAAGAATTAGGCCCTAACGAAAAGATGGGTGGTGATGGTGAAAACGGTGTTATTTTTATTGGTACAAAAGGAAAAATGATGTGTGGTACTTATGGTGTAATGCCTCAATTATTGCCTACCCATTTATCTAAAACAACCATTGTTCCTGCAAACGCAGTACGTGTAAAAAATGGAGAAGCAGGTCACTACTCAGCTTGGGTAGAAGCTTCTATTGCAGGTTTTAACAGCCCTGAAGCTAAAAACTTAAGTTCGAATTTTGATATTGCTGGTCCATTAACGGAAAGTGTTTTGATGGGCAACCTAGCAATTAGAAGTTACGATTTACAAGCAAAAGATTCAAAAGGAAATATCAATTACCCAGGCCGTAGTATTAAATTATTATGGGATGGTCCAAATATGAAAATTACCAATTTTGATGAAGCCAATCAGTTTGTAAAACGCAACTACCGTGATGGTTGGAGCTTAGGCGTATAAATTGATTATGGAAAATATTGCGGATTTATTTTTATTAAGAAAGGATATTACTTTTTTAAACTTCGGTTCTTTTGGTGCAACGCCTGCGCCTATTTTTGATGCCTATCAAAAATGGCAAAGGGTATTAGAAGCTGAGCCCGTGCAGTACATTGTATTTGATGGACCCGGCTATTTGCAAACATCCAGAGAAGCCTTGGCAAAATACATAGGTGTTGCAGATAAAGATGATTTGGTGTTTGTAACAAACCCATCATTTGCCGTTAACATGGTGGTAAAAAATTTTCCATTACAACCTGGTGATCAAATTTTAACCACCGATATTGAGTATGGCGCCTGTGACAGAACATGGGAGTATTACTGCGCACAAAAAGGCGCCGAATATATCAAGCAAAAAATTACGCTACCCATCACCAGCAAAGAAAAATTTATTGAAGAATTTTTTGCGGGCATCACACCCAAAACAAAGGCGGTTTTTATAAGCCATATCACGAGTGCTACTGCACTTAAATTACCGGTTGAGGAAATTTGTGCGATTGCCAAACAAAAAGGACTCATCACTTTTGTAGACGGCGCGCATGGACCTGCACAGACAAGTGTAGACCTCGCAAACTTAGCAGCAGATTTTTACACTGGTGCTTGTCATAAATGGATGATGGCACCAAAAGGATGTTCTTTTTTATATGCGCATAAAAGTGTGCAACCCATCTGCGATCCACTCGTGGTTAGTTGGGGGTACAAAGCATTAAAGCCTAGCCATTCCAAATTTTTAGATTACCATCAAATGATTGGTACCAGAGACTTCTCTGCGTTTTTAACTATACCGGATTGTATTTCGTTTATGGAAACATACAACTGGAAAGAGGTATCTAAAAAATGTCATGAACTGGTACTTTCAAATGCGCAGCGCTTTTTTGATTTACTAGGTGCTACACCTATTAGTCCATTAACAAGTGAGTGGATTGGACAAATGATTAGCATCCCCATTAAAACATCGGAGCCTGAATTATTACAGCGTACACTTTTTACCGAATATCAAATAGAAGTGCCCATCATGCGTCAAGGAAGTGATGTGTACTTAAGATACTCCATCAATGGTTTTAACAGTCAATCCGATATGAATCGGCTCTATCAGGTGGTAGCCGAACTTCAACAACAAGGGCGCCTTTAGGCGCCCTTGTTGTTTGCATATTTTTTCTCGTGCACACTAAAAATACTTCTGCATATATTTTGCATCAAGTCCAGCAGCATCTATTGGACTCGTTCCAGTAAACGCTTCCTGCTCCACAAAAAAAGTTTCTAATCCGTATTTAGCGCCTGCTTTTAATACCTTTTTAAAATCGATGGTACCTGTGCCTAACACACAAGACTCGTGTCCGTTGTTCGCTGTTTTTGCGAGGTCTTTTACATGACAAAGTTTAAATCGGTTTGGATATTTTTTTAACCATGCAATTGGATCTTCGTTAGCCGCATTCACCCAGTAAATATCCATTTCAAAATCTACGAGTGCAGGGTCAGTACCTTGCATCATTAGATCTTGTGGCATTTGACCATCCATTGGAATAAATGAATAGTCGTGATTATGGTAAGCAAATTTAATACCGTGCTTTTTTGCAATTTTACCAGACGCGTTAAACTCATCTGCAAATGCTTTATAATTATCCAAGCTTTTTTGCGTGCCTTTGTGCGGACAAATCAAATACTGCATACCAATGGCTGCCGCTTCTTCAGATTTTTTATCAAAATCAGTTAGGTTATCACAATGGCTAGATACTATTTTCATACCTAAATCATCCATGTAGGTTTTAAAACCTTTGTGACCCATACCCCAAAACATACCCTGCGGTCCTTCGTAACTTTCAATTTGTTTGTAACCAAAACCAGCCAGTTTAGCAAGTGTGCCTTTGGCATCCCCCATCATATTTTCTTTAACCGTCCACAACTGAATGCCAAATGAAGGAATTTTAAATCCTGCAGGCGCTTCAAAAAAACTAGCCTTCGTTAAAAAAGGAACACCCAATCCAATCGCTGCCATTGAACCACCTCGTAAAAAATCTCTTCTATTAATAGACATCAAATAAATAATTTAAAAATGAAAAAATATTGCGGCTCCAATTAAAAAGCCAATCACTAAGTTGCCCAAGCTTTATCGCCTTTTTTGTAAGGAACACAACCTTCATATTTTCCAGGAATCGCAACATACCTAAGTGCTTGTGTAGCGCCTATTTCAGAGCTAAAGTAACCCCAAAGTGTAAGCTGTTTGATCATGGTAAAATGATGCGTAGGCTGTTCCGACGTTTTAGTTTCTTGGTATTTTTTGGCTTCTGCATCCAAGTCAACAATCATTTTTTGCTGCGCTTCTGCATTAGCTGCACTAAACTTACTTGCGAATGCCGCTAGTCCGTCTTTAAATACTTTTTGATCTTTGGCATCGTAACAATCTGTTACGATCACGCCCATAAATTCACCCACTTTGGCAGCTTTTGCACCTGGTGTATTTGTGGTAGGAATAATAATTTCTGCGATGTCGTTTAACAAGCTCATATCTGCAGCTGATAATACGCCCGCGGCAGCATCTGGGTTTGCTTTACAACCGCTCAAAAAAGCAGATGATCCAATAATAGTTCCCCCGAGTAATAGGGCAACACTTGATAAGGCTTCTCTTCTATTCATGGTTATTGATTGATAAATTATACATCACAAATTTTAATGGCTTGCTTTAATGAAGCAAGTGGATCTTTGGAGGCTGGAATAAATTCTTGTGCCACATATTTATTAAATCCAGTAGCTACAATGGCTTTCATGATAGCAGGATAATATAACTCCTGTGTATCATCAATTTCATGACGTCCAGGTACACCCGCTGTGTGGTAATGACCAATGTATTCGTGGTAAGTATTGATGGTATGAATTACATCGCCTTCATCTACCTGCATGTGGTAAATATCATAGAGCAATTTAAAATTAGGCGATCCAATTTTTTTACAAAGTGCAACGCCCCAAGCCGTTCTATCACACATATAATCTTTGTGGTCTACTTTACTATTGAGGAGTTCCATAATAATCGTAACACCTCTTTTTTCGGCGTGGGCCATAATTTGTTTTAGACCTTCGGCACAGTTTTCAAGCCCTGTTGCATCATCAAGGGTAGCTGTTCTATTGCCACTAAAACAAATTAAATTGGTGTAGCCAGCATCTGCTACTAAATCGATATGCTCATTGTATTTTTGAATGAGTACGGCATGATTTGTTTTGTCTGCCCAACCTTTTGTTAAACCAATTTCGGCACCATTACACATGGTTGAAACAAGTCCGTATTTTTTTAGCATAGGCCAATCAGATGGACCGATTAAATCAATGCCTACAAGGCCCATTTCTTTTGCTGCTTTACATAGGTCTTCAAGTGGGATACCACTAAAGCACCAACGACATACCGAATGATTGATATTTCCTTTTAATCCTTTATCCATAGGTATTTCAGGGTTAGCTGTTGCCGCAGATGCAAGTGATCCAAGCGCGCTACTTGCAGCAAAGGTAGCAGCACCTGCCACCATATTTTTAATCACGTTTCTTCTATTGTTAGACATTGTTTTTCTTTTAAAATATTAAGCGGCTACTTTGTTTTTATTACGCATGTATAAAAATAAACCCGCAAATGCAACTGATAAAAATACAGGAATCAAAAGTGTGGTGTTTAATACAGCCTGACCTGCCTCTGCTGGCGTTAATGATGAAGCTTGTAACTCCGCATAATGATCACCCATAAATATCATATACACCGATACTGCAAACATACCAGCCCCACCCATGAGGTTTAAACCTACGGCACCTGTTTCTGGCAAATTTTCTGCAACAAAACCAAGCATGGTGGGCCAAAAATAACACACACCCATTCCAAAAACAATCGCACCTACAAATAACATGTTACCTGTTGTGTGACCCATAATATACAATCCTAGCGCCGATAATACAGCCGATAAAAATAAAACACCCGTTGGTGAAAAGCGGTGTACCACTGGTTCTGCAAGGCCACGGCCTATCACCATAATTCCTGTTTCAAGGGTTAATAATAAAAGTGCATTATCAGAAACATTTTTGAGTAACACATCAATCCACTGACCTGTAAATAATTCGGTAATGGCGGTACCAAACATGAGCACAATCATCACTAAAAAAAGTGGGTTAAGCAAGGCCTTGTACATCGCTGCTGTTGAAATACCACTCGCCACACGTTCTGTAACTGGAAAATCTAATTTGCTAAAAAAGTATCCATAGAGTAATGTTGGAATAGCCATAAGTCCTACCTGTACCTGCCAACCAATACCCGCTTTGCTTAAAAAATAAACAATGAGTGTACCAATTACAATTCCACCCGGAAACCACAAGTGAAAGTGGTTTAATTTGGTTGTTTTATTATCTGGGTAAATCGTTGCTACCAGTGGGTTACAAGCTGCTTCGACGGTTCCGTTGGCAATACCAATACAAAGCGTAGAAATAAATAAGCCCCAATAACCGCCTGCAAAAACGGTTAATAAAATGCCTGCCAAATGAAATATAAAGGCAACCAATAACAACTTTTTCATACCAATAACATCCACTACAAAACCGCCTATTACAACCGCTAACGGAAAGCCCCAAAAGGCAGTGGCAGCAATGGTTCCAAGCTGTCCAGGGTCTAGCTGAAACTGTTCGCCCAACTGGCCTAAAATACCCGCTCTAATGCCAAAAGATAAGGAAGTAACCAAAAGGGCTAAGCAGCTGGCAATAAAGAGTTGCTGCTTTTGAATGTTGTTTTGCATAATCGTAAATCGTTCGTGATAAATTCTATTCAATAAATGTAATTTTTTTATTTTAAATGTTGACCGATAAAATTTACTTTTAGTTCCACATTTTAAAATAGATCAAACATGAACAGAAAATTAAGAATGGGCATGGTAGGTGGTGGTAAAGACGCGTTTATTGGTGCGATACATAGGCTTGCAGCCAATATGGATGGACTGATAGAACTCTGTTGTGGTGCACTTAGCATCAATCCTGACATTGCTAAAGATTCAGGCGCTTCCTTGTTTTTACCCGAGCATCGTACTTATTTAACCTACGATGAAATGATTACTAAAGAAAGTCAGCTTCCAGCAGCTGAAAGAATGGATTTTGTAACCATTGTAACGCCCAACTTTGCACACTTTGCACCTGCCATGATGGCCCTTGATCATGGGTTTCATGTAGTCATAGAAAAACCAATTGCTTTTACACTAGACGAAGCCAAGCAATTACACCAAAAAGTACAGGAAACAGGGCTTACACTTTGCCTTACACATACCTACTCTGGCTATCCACTTGTTAAACAAGCAAGGGCCATGGTAGCGGACAATGTTTTTGGAAAAATTAGAAAAGTATGGGTAGAATATCCGCAGGGCTGGCTTAGTAAATTAAGTGAGCGCGAAGGAAATGCACAAGCAGCTTGGAGAACCGATCCTAAAAAATCGGGTAAAGCAGGTTGCATGGGCGATATTGGAACACACGCAGCACACCTTGCCGAATATATTACGGGCGCTCAAATCACACAACTCTGTGCCGATTTAAATGCGATGGTAGAAGGCCGCATGCTGGATGATGATGGCAATGTGCTCTTGCAATTTAGCAACGGTGCTAGAGGTGTTCTTATGGCGTCGCAAGTTGCAGCTGGTGAAGAAAACGCATTAAAAATTAGAATCTACGGCGAAAAGGGTGGACTTGAATGGGCGCAACACGACCCTAATACACTACTCGTAAAATGGCTCGACGCTCCAACGCAAATTTTGCGCGCGGGTGGTAATTATGGCGATAGACTTAGCAAATACGCGATTCATAATAGTAGAACGCCAGGCGGACATCCAGAAGGATACCTCGAAGCATTTGCAAATATCTACCGCAATTTTGCACTGACTTTATCTGCAAAAATGGATGGCACAACGCCAACACCAGAAATGCTTGATTTTCCAAATACCAATGATGGATTAAGAGGAATGGCATTTATTGATAACGTTGTTGCATCTGGAGCGTCTGATCAAAAATGGACACCTTACACCATTTAATTTCAACATTATTCAAATTATTTTATGACAACGATAAAAGGGCCTGGTATTTTTTTAGCGCAGTTTATGGGTGATACGGCACCCTTTAATTCTTTAGCAAGTATTTGTAAATGGGCAGCATCACTGGGTTTCAAGGGTGTTCAAATACCAAGCTGGGATAGCCGTTGTATCGATTTACAAAAAGCGGCAGAGAGTAAAACATATGCCGATGAAATAAAAGGGATTGTTGCAGCAGCCGGTTTAGAAATCACCGAACTCTCTACTCATTTACAAGGTCAACTCGTAGCGGTTAATCCAGCCTACGATAGTTTGTTTGATGGCTTTGCGCCAGAAAATGTACGCGGTAATGCAAAAGCAAGAACCGAGTGGGCCGTGCAGCAATTAAAATATGCAGCAGCTGCTTCTGAAAATTTAGGACTCAATGCACACGCTACTTTTAGTGGTGCATTATTATGGCATACTGTATATCCTTGGCCGCAAAGACCTGCAGGACTTGTAGAAACAGGCTTTACCGAACTTGCAAAAAGATGGAAACCCATTTTAGATGTTTTTGATACCCATGGTGTAGACCTTTGTTACGAAGTGCACCCCGGTGAAGATTTACATGATGGCATTTCTTATGAAATGTTTTTAGATAAAGTAAACAACCACAAACGCGCTTGCCTACTTTATGATCCATCACATTTTGTGTTACAATCTTTAGACTACTTAAGCTATATCGATCATTACCACGAGCGTATAAAAATGTTCCATGTAAAAGACGCTGAGTTTAACCCAACTGGAAAACAAGGTGTGTATGGTGGCTACCAAAACTGGGTAGACCGTGCAGGAAGGTTTAGATCACTAGGTGATGGTCAGGTTAATTTTGGCGCCATTTTTAGCAAACTAGCTGCTTACAACTTTAGTGGCTGGGCCGTTATGGAATGGGAATGTGCCATTAAAGATGCACAGGTGGGCGCAGCAGAAGGTGCTCCGTTTATTCAAAAAAACATTATTCAAGTAACAGAGAAGGCTTTTGATGACTTTGCTGGCACCGGTGCCAATGAAAAATTAAATCGCGCCATTTTAGGAATAGATTAATAACTTTAAACCCTCATTAAAAAATAGTAACCGTGAAAAAGATGTACCTAACACTTCCCCTATTTGCACTCATCGTTGCATGTGGTGGTGGAAATGAAAAAAAAGAAGAAGCAGGCGCAGTAACTGCAGAAGTAGTAGACTTAAGTAGCAATCCCGATTACCAAAAAGGCTTAGAACTGATTGGTAAATCAGACTGCTTAACCTGTCATAAAGTAAGTGAAAAAAATATTGGACCTGCTTACAAAGATGTTGCAGCAAAATATGAAAACACCGAAGAGAATGTAAAAATGTTAGCTGGGAAAATCATCAAAGGTGGCCAGGGTGTTTGGGGCGCTATCCCGATGACACCGCACAGTTCATTATCTGAAGCTGATGCAGAACAAATGGTTAAATATATTCTACTCCTTAAAAAATAAAAATATGATTGCTTCATTTTTTACTTCCATATTATTAGGTGGTTTACTTACAGGTACCACACCTGACCCAACAACAAACGCCCCTAAAGAAAATAAATCTGCAAACTCAGAATGGATTTCTTTATTCAATGGTAAAAACACCAAAGGATGGCATTCTTATGGTAAAGAAACCGTTGGTAAAGCTTGGAAAGTACAAGAAGGCGGCATCTTACACCTTGACGCTTCTAACAAGGCCGATTGGCAAACCAATGGTGGTGGTGATTTAGTACATGAATTAGAGCTCCAAGATTTTCATTTAAAATTAGAATGGAAAATTGCTGCCAAAGGAAATAGTGGCATTATATTTTGGGTACAAGACGATAAATCAAAATATGATCATGTTTGGTTTACGGGACCAGAAATGCAAGTACTCGATAATGATGGACATGGTGATGGAAAAATTTTCAAACACCGTGCTGGCAACTTGTATGATTTAATTGCTGGACCAGAAGGTGTTGTAAAACCTGTTGGCGAATGGAACCAAGCAGAAATTGTAAGCTACAGAGGTAAATTAGATTTTTACTTAAATGGCGTAAATGTTGTTTCAACAACATACGGCGATGACGCTTGGAGAAAAATGCTTGACAATAGTAAATTTAAAACGATGCCAGATTTTGGTAAAGTTTTTTCAGGCCATATTGCGTTACAAGATCATGGCGACAATGTTTGGTACAAAAATATTATGGTTAAAAAGCTTTAATACTTCGATAACATTTTAAAAAAAGAGTTGCCCATAAAGCAGCTCTTTTTTTATGTACGAAAACCTTACTTTAGCAGTATGATTGAATGCTCTGACGAATATTTTATGCAGGAAGCTATAAAAGAAGCCAACCTCGCTTTTGAAGCAGATGAAGTGCCCGTTGGCGCTGTTGTGGTGCTCAATAATAAAATTATTGCTAGGGGCCATAACCAAGTAGAGTTATTAAACGATTCAACAGCCCACGCCGAAATATTAGCCCTTACGTCGGCATATAGTGCTATGGGCGCAAAATACCTCCCAGAAGCCACTTTATATGTTACACTAGAACCCTGCATGATGTGCGCTGGTGCACTCTATTGGGGCAAAATTAGTCGCATTGTTTATGGCGCGCCCGATGAAAAAAATGGGTATCAAAAAAAAGCGCACCCTTTTGGACCTAAAATTGAAATAGTGGGGGGTGTATTAGCCGCCGAATGTAGTTGGCTGATCAAAAACTTTTTTAAAAACAAACGTTAAGCATTTTGATGGGCTACAATTAGGGTGTAGCTTTGTGCTTTATTATTTTATTCATTAAACACAATTATATGTCATTTACACTTGCACCTTTACCGTATGCACATGATGCATTAGAACCACATATCGATACCACTACCATGCAAATTCACCATGGTAAACACCACCAAGCTTATGTAGATAATTTAAACAAAGCAGTGGCTGGTACTGAGCATGAATCAAAAACAATTGAGCAACTTGTAGCAGCAGCAGGAAGCATTAGCCCGGCCGTTCGTAACAATGGTGGTGGACATTGGAACCATACTTTTTTCTGGGAAAGTTTAGCGCCTAATGCAGGTGGTGCTCCAACTGGCGCATTAGCAGAAGCGATTGATGCTGCTTTTGGTTCATTTGATGCATTCAAAGAAAAATTTGCTGCAGCAGGACTTACTCGTTTTGGAAGTGGATGGGCTTGGTTAGTAGTAGTAGATGGCAAATTAGCTGTTATTTCTACACCCAATCAAGACAATCCATTAATGGATGTTGCAGAAGTAAAAGGAACACCTATTTTAGGTGCTGATGTTTGGGAACACGCGTATTATTTAAAATATCAAAACCGCAGAGCAGATTATTTAGCTGCATTTTGGAATGTGGTGGATTGGAATAAAGTAGCGGCTCGTTTTACCGCAGCTTAAGCATAAAAAATTACGGAACGGGGTCGTAACCATGACCTCCACCCGGTCTACATTTGCTAATACGGATTATTGCGAGGTACATACCTTTAAATAATCCGTATTTTTTTAGGGCATCTACCGCGTAATGAGAACAGGTGGGTGTAAACCTACACTTTGGTCCGAGCGCTGGCGAAATCACGTACTGATAAAATTTTATCAGTAGTATAAACGGGATACTCAGAATTTGCCAAATTATTTTCATCCGAGTTGTTTGATTAATTTTTCAACTACAGCTGGCATCAAATCTTGTAATGTAGCAGTAGTTGGCAATTGCTTATCGATCCACAAAATAAATACAGCTACACTTTTTTGCTCAGCCATTAAGTGCGCGTGTAACGGAAGCTTATGCAAACGATAGGCCTCACGCATGCGCCTTTTAATGGTATTACGGTCTACTGCTTTTTTAAAATTTCGAGCAGAAACACCCACGCCTACCTGAATGGGATGGAGCGGTGCATGTTCAACGGGTAAATAAAATACTTTAACTGGAAAAGAGGATATACTTTTTCCTTGCGCAAACAAGAGTTCAATTTGTTTACGGCTTTTTAGTTTTTCAAATTTGTTATAGGAAAAAGTACTTGCCATATTTTAAAAATGGGACTACACTAAATTAAAAAAGTCCTGCTTATAAAAGCAGGACTTATATTGTAAAATCTTGAGGATCTTTACTGCAACTGCACTAAAGAATTCCTGTTCGGTTTATTTTAAACCTTTCTCGCTAGAAACACTTAGTTTCTTGCGGCCTTTTTTACGACGGCTTGCCAAAACTTTACGTCCATTAGCAGATTCCATTCTTTTACGAAATCCGTGAACTGTTTTACGGCGGCGCTTATGCGGTTGAAATGTACGTTTCATAACTTGCGTTTTTTAACTAACCCTTTAATCTTGTTTCGTTTCATATACGGCAGTCACCATGCTGCTGAATTGTGAAAGGACGGCAAAAGTAAGGAAAAGTAGGTGTAAGTTAAAAAAGGAAGAAAGATTTTTTTTAACTGATTGATAATCAGCCCCAAAAAAGTCAATTATTAAAGCGTTGCAGGCAAAGATTGCACCGAATAGCCCAAAAAGTCGGCTGCATGGGCGTCAAAATCAGATGTAGCATCGGTGGTATAAAAAACACAGTCGTTATGCTTTGTGATACCGGCATCTAGGTCTGGATGCCTTTTTAAATAATCTACTAAGCTTGCAGCTACAATAGCGCCTTGTGTTAGCACTTTAACGCCTTTCGGCACGAGTGATTCAATAGTTTGCAATAACAATGGATAATGCGTACAGCCAAGTAATAAAGTGTCAATTTTAGCTGATTGAGCAAACAAGCTATCAAGATCCTGTTCTATAAAATAACGGGCTCCTGGGGTGTTGTAGGCCCTATTTTCGATGAGTGGCACCCACATAGGGCAGGCCTGCTGGAATACTTTTACGTCAGGAAAAAATTTAGCAATCTCTGTGGGGTAACTTTCACTTTCTACGGTACCCTTGGTACCCACAATGCCTACCTGTTTTGAGCTAGAAAATTGACCCAGTACTTCGGTGGTAGGTCTAATAACACCAAGCACTCTTTTATGGCTACCCCTGCTAGCAAGGTCTTTTTGTTGAATGGTTCGTAGGGCTTTGGCAGATGCGGTATTGCAAGCCAAAATAACCAAATCACAACCTTTTGCAAACAACCAATCTACAGCTTCAAGTGTATACTGATATACGGTATCATAAGACCTCGGACCATAGGGCGCGCGCGCATTGTCACCGAGGTATATAAAATCGTGCGTGGGTAGGGCAAGTTGCAGTTCTTTGAGAATTGTTAACCCACCATAACCACTATCAAATACACCAATTGGCTTTTTTGTTTGCATACACAAAAATAAGAACCCCGTCTGGTATAGACGGGGTTCTTGTATAAATAGTTTGTAAAAGCTAGATTATCCTTTTTTAGCAGGTGCTGCTGTTTTAGCAGGCGCTGCAGGAAGTGAACCACCAGCTTGCTTCCAAGCATCCATAATTTCTTGTGGAAGTGCAAGGTTTAATTTCATTGCAACACGAATGGTAAGGTTATCTAAAATATTAGGTTGCATGTAAGGAGACAATGTTTCAGTCTTTAATACGAGTGTATATTTTTGTTCAGTAACAATTTGCTGTAGCGCAGTTACCATCTTTTGTCTATAAGGTAAAAGCGATTGCTCCATTTTACCATTTTGCATTTCTTGTGCATACTGTTGCCAGTTTGCTAATTTGTAACCTAAACGGTTTAAATCAGATAAAGCCATTTCTCTTGCTTTTGCAGGCATAGTAGCAGAATCTTTTTTGAAAAGACTATCTCTACGTTGGTAATCTTGCACCGTGTAAGCATACTCAGGATTCAAAGAATCTTTAACAAAATTGTTAATGATTGTATCCACTTTTTGAATATCTGGAAACAGGCTCAATAAGCTTTGCTCATCAAAGTAACCAATTTTAACCTGCGCGTTTGTGCTATTTGAGAATAGTAGGCTGGCTGCTAAAACCACACAAACAAATAATAATTTCTTCATTGTAGAGAGTGTTTGAATTTTTGTTATAACTGTTTATTTAAACTTTTTATTTTATCCCTAACTCTTTAAGCACATCATCGCTTTTGTCAAGTTTCGGGTCGGCAAATATAATGGTTATTCCTTCACTTTTATCGAGTACGAAGTCATAAGAACGACTGGTAGCAATTTTTTGGATGGCATCGTATACTTTATCCTGAACTGGCTTAATAAGGCGTTGACGCTCTTTAAACAGGTCACCTTCGTAGCCAAAACGCTTTTTTTGAAGGTCACGAACCTGCTTTTCTTTTTCAAAAAGCTCATCTTCACGCTTCTTTTTAAGTGCTTCCGTTAGCATAAACTGCTCAGATTCATAGTTTTTATACATTTTATCGAGCTGAACTTGCAAATCATCAATTTCTTTTTGCCACTGTTCTCCCACTAGTTTTAGCTTGGCATCCGCTTCTTTATATGCTGGAATGCGTTCAAGTATGTACTTGGTATCAATAACGGCATAACGCTGTTGACTATTAGCCCCAATAACAGTACCCATTATCAATAAAGCAATAAATAATAACTTTTTCATGCTACTAATTTAAATATTATTCTGGTTCAAAACCTAACATAAAGGTAAATCTAGCTGCGTCCTTCATGGAACCATTTGGTGTAAATCTATCGAGACCAACACCATAATCAAATCCTAAAAGTCCAAACATAGGTAAGAAGAAACGCATACCTAAACCAACTGATCGACGTAGTTTAAACGGATTGTAATCTTTAAAGGTATACCAACCATTTGCTGCTTCATAAAAGCCTAGGGCATAAATGGTACTACTCGGATTTAAACTAAGTGGGTACCTAAGTTCCATACTGTACTTATTAAATATGGTAAAGTATTGACTCGCTCTTTGTTGATCCGGATTGATTTTTGGATTTGAATTTTCGTAAACAGGATATCCTCTATGTGCAATAATGTCAAATCCTAAAAGTGCAAATTGATTGCTCAAACCGGCATCACCCACTTGGAATCTTTCAAACGGAGACATTCCTAAATCTGTATTATACCTGCCTAAGAAACCAAATTTTGCGGCCGCTCTAATAACAAACTGTTTGTTACGATCTTCGCCATGTGGTTTACCAATTGGCACAAACCACTCTCCATTCATACGCCACTTATGGTATTCAATCCACTTGTATGGATTGGCACTTGTTTGGAGATTTTTATTGATTAAAGAATAAGGTGGTGTTGCCTGAACGCTAAATAAAAATGTGGATCCACTTTTTGGATACAATGGCTGATCAATTGAAGATCGCTGCAATGCAATTTTAATATTTACATTGTTTACAATACCATTATCAAATCCAGGAAGATTTCTTGGATCAATTGCATAATCACTAAGCTTATAACGCGTATAGTTTAACCCTACAGAAAGAGAGAAAAAGTCGTCGGGCCATTTTAATTGTTTTGCCAAACTAACTGTAGCACCAGTAGTAGAGATGTATCTAGAGTCTCCTGCATTTGGATCAAACATACCTGTGAGTGGATCAATGGTTTGTCCAAATTTGGTATTGAATACGCTGACCGTTAATGCATTTCTTTTTTTGCCACCAAACCAAGGTTCCGTGAAAGAGAAGTTATATGAACGGAATGCTTTACCATTACTCTGTACACGCAAACTTAATTTTTGTCCTTCTCCCATTGGAAGTGGATCCCATGCTTGCTTCTTCCAAATATTTCTTACAGAAAAGTTATTGAAGGAAATACCTAAAGTACCAGTAAGTCCAATAAATCCGCCCCAACCAGCACTCAATTCTAATTGATCACTTGATTTTTCTTCTACGGTGTAGTTGATATCTACGGTGCCATCATCTGGATTGGGTCTTGGATCGATGCCAATTTTTTCTTGGTTGAAATAATTGAGCTGTGCAATTTCACGTTGAGAACGCATCAAATCAGACCTACTAAATTTCTCACCAGGTATGGTTCTTAATTCTCTTCTAATCACGTGCTCTTTGGTACGGTCATTACCATAAATACGAATATTTTTTATGGTTGCTTGCGGACCTTCAATAATTCTGATTTCGTAATCGATGGTATCATTGTATACCGCCGTTTCTACAGGATCCGTGTTAAAAAACAAGTAACCGTCGTCTTGATAGATACCACTAATATCACCACCTTCTGCATTTGCAGATTTACCTAATTTTTTATTAAGTGTTTCTAAGTTGTAAATATCTCCTTTACGAATACCTAAAATCGCAGTTAATATAGAATCTGAATATTTTGTATTACCTCTCCAAGTGATGTTACCAAAGTAATAACGTCGACCTTCACTTACTTTGATATCAATATTAATATGTCCGTTACCATTATAATAAACGGTGTCGTTTACAATAGTTGCATCACGGTAACCAAGTGAGTTATAATAATCTAAAATATTATCCTTGTCTTCTTCGTATTTTTTGGTATCAAATTTTGCGCCAGAAAATTTAATTCGCGCATAAGGATCTAGTACTTTTTTGGTTTTTGTGAAAGTTAAAAAACCTTTTTCTTTCATGTACTGCTCAAAACTATAACGCTGTGGTTTAACAATTTTAGGCTCGTCAAATACAGGAAATAAAGTAAGTCTTGATTTTTCGTGGATTTCTTTTAATTTCTTTTTTAAGAGTCCGGCTTCCACACTATTTCCGCCAAAATTGATATTGTTGATTCGCACTTTAGGACCTTTATCAATCACAAAATCAAGGATAAGCGTGTTCTCGTAGGTAGAATCAGACTTCTCAATAATTTTAATTTGTGAATTTTGAAACCCTTTTTCGGCATAAAACTTTTTGATGGCTTCGATGGCCGAAATTTTCATATTCTCGGTAATCACACGGTTACGCACAAGTCCTGTCTTCCCCGTTAAATCTTCTGCATCACTCTTACTTACTCCTTTAAATAAAAAGTTAGATAAACGAGCACGCTCTGTTACAGCAATTTCAATTTCAATATTTTTATCCTCTAATTTTGTAATAAAAATTTCAACGTCAGAGAAATAGTTTTGCGCCCATAATTTATTGATTGCCTTAGAAAACAAGTCACCTCCAGGGATTACAATTTCATCACCAACATTGACATTGGCAATTGAGATTAAAAGGTTTTCATCAAAAAAGCTATTTCCTGTTACCTTAATAGCACTGATCTTATATTTTTTTGGCGTTTTTTGACTGAAAATATTGATAAGCTCCGCATCAACATTGGTAATCACCGTATCCTTGTTTTCTTGCGCACTAGCCACACTACTTGCTAGCGATAATACGATTGCCAACATCAATAATTTGTACACTTTCTGCATCTTTTTCTATTTGTTATATCGCTGGCTGATCTATCACCACAGCAGATTTCGTCTATTTTGGTTCTTATAAGCGGAGCAAATTAACAGGAATAATGAAAAGTCTTTGTTAAATCGCTATACATATTAAATAATTATATTATATAAGGCGTTTACACCTTGTCTTCTATTTGTATTTGCTTACCTGTTTTACCAAACCTACGTTCTCTTTGCTGAAAATCAATGATTGCTTGATATAAATCAGGCTTTCTAAAATCTGGCCACAATATAGGGGTAAAATAAAGCTCCGCATAGGCAAGCTGATACAATAAAAAATTACTGATACGAAATTCGCCACTGGTTCTTATCACAAGCGCTGGATCCGGAATTCCTTTTGTACACAAATAATCTGCGATGGTATCTTGGGTAATTTGTTGCGGATCTAAACTACCTGCCTGAACATCCATAGCTATTTGCTTAACTGCACTTGTGATTTCCCATCTACTGCTATAACTAAGTGCCATAACTAGGGTTAAGCCCGTATTGGCAGCCGTTAATTCTAGGGCTTCTTCAAGTTCTTTTTGCGCAAAATCAGGGAGCATTTTTCTATCCCCTATCACTTGCAAACGAATATTATTTTTATTTAATGTAGGAACCTCTTTACGAATCGTATCAACCAGTAAAGTCATAAGCCCCGCTACTTCATTTGCTGGACGGTCCCAGTTTTCGGTACTAAATGCATAGAGCGTTAAATAGCCAATACCAAGCTCTGCAGCACCTTCAACAATATTTCTAACACTTTCTACACCATGAAAATGACCAAACAAACGGTCTTCTCCCTTTTCCTCTGCCCAACGTCCATTGCCATCCATAATAATGGCAACATGCTCGGGTAAACGGGTGAGATCAATTTGAGTCTTTAGGTCTTCCAACATGCGTTTGAAAAGGGTTTAATAGGCTGCAAAATTAACGAAAAAACAGAGGTTTGCGCCGAATACTTTGCCTATTTATCGCCAAAACGGCTTATTGAACAGGCTTTGGACACTTATAGGTTTGTAAATTAAAGGAAATACCCACTTTTAGGCCTGCAAAAACGTCGGTTTGAAGCGTATTGCCCCTTTGCCTTCCCTTAATTCCAATGGGGGTACCTGTTTCGTAACTCCGGTCTTGGAGTAAAAAAGCGGGAGAAGGTGACCCATCGGGTAGAGTAGGAAAAGCATCTGGTGCATACACCCCACTCACATCGTCGAGATAATCGGTATTGGTAAAACGGTACATCAACTCGGCAAAAACATTGAACTGCTCACTTAAGGCATACTTAACACCCAAAGTCAGTGGAACGGATACCGCAATTGGCGCATAGGTTTTAAATGTTGGATACGCCGAAGAACCTTGACCCTCTGTACCGAGTGGTCTTAAAAAATATTTTTGATCGCCCAAAAACGCATAAGGATCATAAGAAAAAGCACCCACACCTACTCCAATATAAGGGGTGAACCTAAAATCTTCGAACCCAGGTTGAAATGTAAAAAAGTTAAAATCAAAGGAAAGTGCTGCCTCCCAAACATGACTATTAAAACTAAGATTGCGACGCTGCTGGCTTGCATTAAAACTATACTGGTCCGAATAACCAATTAACGCGTACTCGCCACTTAAACGAACACTCATGTAATTGTTAAACTGCTTTCTAAAAAAAACTCCTGCATTGGCCTTAGGTCTATTAACAGCTGCTGAAGGATTTAAATCACCAAAATAATGCGCGGCACCTGCACCTATACCAAACTCTGCTTGGTGCACAAAACTTTGCATAAGCTGCGCACTTGCATTAAAACCGATGCAACCGAGAAGGATACTAAAAATGAAATGTTTTACCATGGGTGCCTGCTTGCTTCATGTAAAGTAGCAACAAAAATAAATACCAAAAATGTTAATTTCTTTTATCAAGCCCCCAAGTGAGCTTGGTTCTGAGTGTAGACAAGAAACTATTTTCGTTTAACCGGACAAGATTTACGCAAAACTGCTCTCTTCTAATCGCCAATTGCACGGTTTTATCTACAATTTCTTTACGCGCATCTAACGCGCAAATAAATTGATCTGCTCTTCCTTCAATTTCAAATGAAACCACGTTGGTGTCAGGAATAACTATGGGACGCACATTTAAATTATGAGGTGCCACTGGGGTAATCACAAAACTTGCAGCGTCTGGAAATAAAATGGGTCCGTTGCAACTCATACTATAACCGGTAGAACCCGTGGGTGTTGAAACAATAAGCCCATCGGCCCAATAGGTATTTAAAAATTCGCCATTGATATACGTATGAATTTTTATCATAGGAGAAATATCACGCTTATGTATCGCAAACTCATTGAGTGCAAAAGGCGTGTCACCAAAAAGTGCTTCGTTAGAATCGAGATGAATAAGTGCACGTTTGTCCACTACAAATGTTCTATTGACGATAGCTTCCACGGCGCTTTGCAGTGCATCAGGGCTAATGCTAGCTAAAAAACCAAGTCTACCAAAATTGATTCCTAAAATAGGAATGCCTGTATCTTTCACAAGTGTAACTGCGTCAAGCATCGTGCCATCTCCACCCAAACTAATCATACAATCTATAGAAGCATCTAAATCTGAAGAAACTTTAAAAGGTATCAGTGCGGCAACTGTTTGTTGGGGTAAATCGGCGTGGAGTAACAATTGATGAAACACATGTATTTGTACATCGTGAGGCGCCAACGCATCAAGCAGTAAAGCCAGCGGATTGGGCGTAGTCAAATCTAATCCTCTACTATAAATTGCAATTTTCATGTGCCTATTTTGTAATCAAAATCATCAAAAATTAAATTCACCCTGCAAATATAGGCCATCTCGCTTCAGTTGGTTGCGGCTATATTCTACACGAAATACAAAATCATAGATACTTACAAAGTCTATACCAGCACCATACGTGTACAACAGGGTATTACTTAAGGAATTAGAAGCACCAGCGTATTTATGATAAGCATAACCAGCATCTGCAAAAACTTTAAAATAAATTCTAACAGGAATTTTTTCGTGATTCTTTATAGGCAATGGATTGGTGATGGTCCAGTTTTTTACATTAAAATGATACGCGTTTCTTAGAACAGCCCCGGCCGTTCCGTCCACCACATAATATTCGAGGCCCCTTAGTTGCATACCGCCATATCCAATAAGCCTACTATTAGAAAATATTGAATCGATGGGCGATTTATAGGCAGCCGTTGCATCAAACAATAAAAAACTTTTAGTGCTTATTTTTTTTGCATACAGTTGTCGAGCGCTGAGCTGAAAAAGGGATTGAACTTTTGTTGCAAACCTTTTTAGAAAAAAGAGGTCGGTGTAATAACCAGCTGTTGGATAAATAATATTAGACACCTTAATATACTGGTAACGGTAACTTAGATCAAGTGCTTTTTGAAGTGTTGCTTGACCCGGATAATAATTTTTTTGCACTTTTAAAATAGTATCTGCAATACGCTCATTAATATAACTAAGCCTGATGGTTGTGCGCTTAAACTGATCAGGACGATAAGTATAAGACCCATCAATACGCCAAGTTTTTCGGGCATCTGCACTGTGTCTTAAAAATACCTGCTTGTTATTGATTGTTGCAACATTCAATTCTTTTTGTGTAGCGTGCAAAAATCCAATACTAAATCCCTTGGTGAGTTTTTTATCAATAAACGGAATCGTATAACGCGCCGAAAACTGTCTGTTATAGCCTGTTATAAGCCATACATTTAAATTGTCGTTTCTACCAGACACATTGTTTTGTATAAATTTTACACCATAATTAACGCGGTCTAAACTTCTGTTTTGATCTACCCACCACTGATTAAAATTTCGATCTACCAACCTAAAATAAGGAAGCGGTAGCAGGTACCACCTTTCTTTTACTTGAACACGAATCTGCCATTGTTCTAAATAGGTGAGCGTGTCAATTTTAATATCCACAAAAAGTTGGGTATTCATTAACAGCTGCTTGGCCTGAATAATTGCAGCACCTAACTGTTGGGCGTTAAGAGAATCCCCTTTTGCAAATGAAAGTTCTCTTAAAATGATATAATATTTTGTTTTTGCATTGCCCGCAATTTCAATACGCTCAATAGGCATTTTTTGCTGCGCCAAAGCAGTCAATGAAAAACTAAATAGGAGCATCAAAAAAAGTAGGCGCATAAAATAAAGCGTTTACACCTACATGTTGAGGTATGAAAGTAGATGGTTGTAATTTTCTTTCAACTCGTTTTGATAATTTTCTTCGCCGAAATAATATTTTATGCTATAATCGTAACGCTGGAATGTAGCAACAATGGTAGATACTTCGATGTGGTTAATTTGTATTGTCACTAGCAGCATACCTGTTTGTGGATCCGTTGCTGTGTTTAGCTGTGTAACATAAGCATCATTGGTTTCAACTAAGCGTACAATTTCTCCAAAAGAATATTGTCTTTGTTCCATCTCTAAAACAATAATGCCTCCCCTAGTGTCTGCCCCTACATGACTGGTTAGCGCCGCTAACATTTGCTTTCCTGAAATTACGCCGAGCAAATCTGCAGCAGTTGAAACAACGGGTAACACAGTTAATTCATGAAGTGATAGTAATTTGGCACCTACCAAAAAGTGTTCATCAGCATGAACAGATGCAGTAATAAATTCGTTTTGTAGCGTTGCAATAACAGCAGAAGCATGGGTATCTAATAAAGTGTTTTTATCTACAATGCCCACAAACTTTTCATCTGTTACAACACATAAATGCTGTACATCATAATCTTCCATCAATTGGAGTGCGAAAGATGCTTTATCCAACAAGTGAACAGATGGGAAACTGGTATTAATGAGTTGCGCTGCTAGCATGGCTAAGCTGGTTCAAAAATGCTTCTAAAATTTGGTTAAACTCGGCGGGCACTTCCATCATGGGAGCATGTCCACATTTGTCTACAAAATGAAGGGTGCTATTTGGTATGAGCTTATGAAATTCTTCTCCAACATAAGGCGGTGTTACAATATCATTATTGCCCCAAATTAAAAGTGTAGGTTGTTGTATTTGGTTCAACTCGGGACCTAAATTACTTCTGATGGCACTTTTTGCGAGTGCTAGTATTTTAATCACTTTTAACCGGTTTCTAGTGATTTCAAACACTTCATCTACGAGTTCTTTGGTGGCTACTGCAGGATCGTAAAAAGTTTCTTCTGTTTTATTTTTGATATAATCGTAGTCGCCTCTTTTTGGATAACTATCACCCATTGCTTTTTCAAAAAGCCCGCTACTACCCGTTAAAGTAAGCGACTTGATTTTTTCAGGATGCTTGAGTACGTGCACAAGTCCAACATGTCCACCGAGTGAATTGCCTAATAAATGTATACCGGTATATCCTCTTGCTTCAATAAATTTTTGTACCACGTTCTCAAGCCCATTTACCGTACTATGAAAAATATCTAAATCAAAAAGCGGTAAAATAGGAACGATAACTTTATTGCGGTGTCTGAAATGCTCAATTAAATGTTCGAAGTTACTGAGCGCACCAAAGAGACCATGCAACAAAAGCAAAGGCTCTCCGGTACCTTCTTCGATGTAACTAATTTTATCTTGAACTTTAATTTCGTAATTCATGTGCACGTTTATAGAACAAGGCTAAAATAATGATTTTAGTAAGAATCACGGCAATAAATAACCATGAATTATAATATACTTATTTTACCTGTTTACCTAAGGTTTCAAAATGATCGCCTAAACTGGTAAACATATCCTTAAATATTGGTATCACCTGCCCAATGGTGTCTAACACTTTAGGTCCCCAAGGCGCAATGTAGCCATATGTTTTAGAGGTTGCTATAGTTGATTCGCTTATTAAATGAAGCTTAACACCATAAAAAAGCACCACACTCCATATTGTCATATATATAGCACCAAAAAGCAAAATACCTGCTAGTTTGTTGGCCCATCCAAGAAGCACAAATTCGGCGGCCTTTTGTAGCATGCCCGCCACCAAACGAACAATGAGGGTAACAGCAATCATAATGGCTAAAAAAGAAGCAAATGGGAGCCAGCTTGCTGATATACCCGTATCATGCCCTATTTTGGAAGCAACAACTGCTGAAAGTTTAGTAGCAGCAGCTAATCCTATTAATAATGCTACAAATGAAAATAAAGCAATGATAAAGCCCTTTGTATAGCCTTTAAACAGTGCTCCAATCAAAATAATTCCACAAATAATATCTAATACCACGTTTTCTTTTTTAGCGTAACATGAATATAGTAAATCTAACCGAGTGCCGCTTTAACTGCAGCAGCAACTGCTTTACCATCTGCTTGACCAGCCAATTGTTTAGAAGCCACACCCATTACTTTGCCTAAATCCTGTGGTCCAGTAGCACCAACGGTTGCAATGATTTGCGCCACAATTTCTTGAATCGCTGCTTCATCTAATTGAGCAGGCAAAAACTTTTCTATTACTGCAATTTCTTCGCTTTCTTTTTGTGCTAAATCAGCCCTGTTTTGTTCCTGAAAAATAGCGAGAGAATCTTTGCGTTGCTTTACAAGTTTTTGTAACAGCTTCAATTCTACTTCTGCAGTAATGGAACCACCAGCACCTGGATCTGTTTTTGCTTTTATGATTTCTGCTTTAATGGCACGTAGCCCTCTTAATAATCCTTCGTTTTTTGATTTCATGGCGTCTTTCATTTGCGCCATTACTTGTTCTTCTAAAGTTGCCATAGTATGTTAATTATTTATTTTTTTGAATTTGACTGTCTCTAAATTTTTTATAAAAAGATTTTGCAAAATCTTTCATTTCATTTGCGAGTGCCTGATCTTGTGTTGCTCTAATAAATGTATCTGCCATACCCATTAATGTTTGGTAATAAAAGTCTGCCATTTCATCTACCATCATGTCTTTGGTCCACAAATCTATACGAAGCGCTGATTTATCTGCAGCATCCCAAAACGCCAACATCATGGCCCTTGAAGATTGTGCCATATCTGCGGTACTATCAGAAGCATTCCACTTAATATCTTGGGGTACTTTATTTTCGTCTAATTGAACTTCGATATTGATATTGGATTGTCGCGTCATAGTATAAGTTTTTGCAAAAATAAGCCTAAAGCATGTTATTGCTGTGCCTATAACGCTGTAAATAAATTAAGAGGCGGTGCGAAATTGATATTTTGTAAGAATAAAAGCCCATTTTGGATACGCTCCCCTTTTATTTTTTCATTTTTATATACCAACAAAAGGGCTTCGGCAATGCTAGCTGGTGTTGTTTCTGGGTAGGCTGTAACCATATCTTTCATGTGCATAGCCTTAGCAAATGAATCGGGCGCAATAACGGACACGCCCGCTTTAGCAGATTCTAGTGCCATTAAATGAGCGGGTGCACGATCCTCTAATAAAATGGTAGCATAAGCACTAGAAACCAACTGATACCAGTTATGTACAGTGAGGCCAGCCGGAACTATCACAACATCGACCCTGTACTTATAGGTGCGCAATTTTTCTTCTAAAAATGAACGTTGTATTCCATTTGACGGAACCAATAACAGTTTCATATTACTCTGTTGCCACTTCTTAAATTGAGAGAATGCTTGTAAGAGCTCAATGCTGCTTTTGTCTTGATGAGCCACAGATAAAAAGTATTCGGTACCAGCAGCATGCGTCCCCTTATACATCTGCTGCAAATTATAATCGATGGGATATATTTCAGATGAGGGCGCTATTGGAATTGAAGTGATACTATCCTTTTGAATGCCAAATTGATCTTGCAAGTGCATAGCAGCTTTATTTTCTATAACAAGCCACTGCTTCACTTTTTTAATATTCTTTTTAAAAAAATAGCTTTGAAATTTGGTTAGGTTATCTTCAAAAAAACAAATTTGAGGAATAGACGTTCGCACCGAATACCTGCCACTCAATTGCAACCACAGAGCGGGTTGTAGAGAGGTAAGCAGCTTGGGCGCCGTTACTTCGTACCAGATTTTTTCAGCTAAAAATTGACTGCGGTCATATCTTGTTTTGATCCAACTACAATTAGGGGCACCTACAAAACTGGTTGGTTGAGCTGTGTCAGAAAGCAACATAAATTGATGTTCCGGATGGGCATGAATCTCACCCTCCAGCCATTTCCAAATGAAACGACCAACGCTTGAAAAATTGGTATCACGGATACCCACTAAAGTGACTGCGATTTTCATTGGATGCAAAGATACTTACATCTTTTCCACGGAGGCACATTAGTGTGATGCAGGGCTAAATACTTATCATACTTTTACAACATGTCACTTAAACTGCAACAGTTAGACTTATTTGGAAACCCCATACAAGAGGTAAGCGGGGCTAAAGAAAAAAAGAAGGCCAAAACAAAGGCTATCCCTGAGGTAGCTTCGATAGTGGAAACGCCAGTTCCTGCTACGCCTACTGTTGTTGTTAGTATTCCAACACCAGCTATTGAAGAAACGGTGGTTGCTGAACCAATTTATGTTGAAAGACCTAGACAACCCCGCATTACAATTGAAAAGATAGCGGGCAAAAGAGGGCGTAAATCATATAGTGAAATAGATACCGAAGTTGATTTAATAGAAATCCCGGACGAAAAAGTATTGTCTCAAAAACTATATTATACCATTAGTGAAGTAGCGAGTTGGTTTAAAGTAAACACTTCTTTACTTCGTTACTGGGAAAATGAATTTGATATATTAAAGCCGCGCAAAACAAGAAAAGGGGACCGTTTATTTAGAGTAGAAGACATTAAAAATTTACAGATCATTTATTTTCTACTGCGTCAAAAAAAATATTCGATAGAAGGTGCGAGAACTTATTTAAAACAAAATAAATCGCAGGCTGATACGCAGGCGCAGCTTGTACAAACCCTAACAAAGTTTAAAACTTTTTTACTGGAACTAAAAACCGGGCTTCACTAATATAAGTGGTACGACTACTTTTATAAGACTTACGACTGCTTCACCACAACGTCGGTACTGGAAGCAGCTAGTTCAATTTTGTGGGCTTCTAAGATTTCAATTAAGGCTATATTAATTCTTTCGCGAAGCATTAAATAATCTTCGGGCTCATCGGTGGCAGATGAAAAGTATTCTACAATTACAATGTGCGCATGTTTCCCAGTATCCTGCAAATGCACCTGGAAACTATCAATCTTTTCAGTACTTAAATAACTGCGCATCGCTGTTAGTAAGGTTTGTAATGTGCCCGCAGAAGCACTTAAAGAAAGCTCCAATTGTAAATCGGTTTTGCGCTGCGTGCGCAAGCTAATATTGTCTACAATGGTATCTACCATTTGTTTGTTGGGAACAGAAATATATGTTTTTTCGTTGGTGCGAATACGTGTACTTCTTAGTCCAATTTTTTCTATAGTGCCTGTAAATCCATTTACTTTTACCTGCTCGCCTACTGTAAAGGGCTTATCAAAAAAGATAATAAAAGAGGCGATTAAATTTTCCATACTCTCTCTCGTAGCAAGGGCTACAGCCGCACCCACTAAACTTAACCCCGTTAAAATGTTGCCTATATTTTTATTGAAAGAGAATTTTAAAACGAGTAGTACGCCAATAATAATTAAGATGACTTTAAAAAAGTCTTTAAAAAATATAATGAGCTGATTGTCTTGTTGGTCTTTGGTTATGTTTGCGCGTTCTTCTAGTACCATCGCCATAAAATCAATGACGCGTAAACAAAGCCAAATAAATACAACTACGAGTGCGCCATTCATGAGCGCATCTAAAATTTGCCTGGTATTTGTTTTATAAATAGTAAACTCAAAGGCACCTGGAAATTTTAATTTATCAATAGCAATCATTGAGATTGTTAATAATAAATAAGTGCCAAGTGGTTGTACCACTAAATCCAAAAAAGACTGTTTGGGTAAATTATGTTTGCTGCTGGTAATGAGTTTAAAAAGCTTGCTCGCTAAAAATTTAGAGATCAATCTTTTAAAAATAAGCGTAATTAATATAGTGCCTAAAACAATAAGATAGGCCTGTACCGTATTATCTAATATTTTTAGTTCCATGTATCAATTTTAATTTCTTCGCCATCAAAACTAGCGTACGTAAAATTTTGAATCCAGTCACCTAAATTAATATAATGACTATTACCAATGGCAAGGTCGAGGGGAAAATGTCGATGTCCAAAAATCAAATAATCGTAATGTGCTGATTGTAAAATTTCTTTACTGTAACAAATAAGCCACTCATTTTCTTCCCCTAAAAACTGTGCATCCCCATTTCCTGTTTTAGCCCTACTTTTTCGGCTAAAATAATTGGCAAGTGCCACCCCCGCATCCGGATGCATCCACTTAAACAACCATTTGCAAATAGGATTGGTGAATATTTTTTTAATAAACTTGTAACCTGCATCGCCGGGACCTAAGCCATCTCCATGGGCTATGTAACAAGTTTTATGATTAAAATTAAATACTTGTGGACCGTGGTATACTTTACACCCTAATTCATCTTCAAAATAATGGCGCATCCATAGGTCATGATTGCCCGTAAACACATGCACTGGAATGCCTTTATCTGTGAGTTTGGCAATTTGTCCGAGTAGGCGCACAAAGCCCTTAGGTACTACATGATCATACTCAAACCAAAAATCAAAAATATCGCCTACAATAAAAACGGCTGCTGCACTTTCTTCTATAGATTGTAAAAAAGCAACTACTTTTTTTTCACGCTCTAAGCTAGCACCTGAATTAGGGGCTCCCAAATGAAAATCGGAGAGCAAATAAATTTTACGACTAGAAGAAGCATGAATGGTAGTTGTCATGTGCTTTTAATTATTTCTGTCTACTAAAAAGCAGTACACTTCTTTAGGACCATGCACACCTACTACCAGTGTTTTTTCAATATCCGCTGTTCTACTAGGGCCACTGGCAAGGGTTATAAGCGAAGGCAACTGATTACCATAATGTTTTGTTACAGATTTTAAACCATCTGAAATATCATAGACCACTTGATCGGTGTAAGCAATACAAATATGAATAGGCGCATACACACTTACCGTTCTTCCGCTTTGTTGTCCCGCAGAAAGTATCATACTTCCGGTTCGGGCAATTAAATTATCACAACTGGTAATAGCTGCATCACAATATTCTAAATCTTCTGATTGCATGCCACCAAAACCAGCTTTGGTTAACATTTCTATCAAGAAATTTTCTCTACAATAGGTTTGCTTCCAATTGCGCTGGATAAAAAGCATACTTAACTGTGAAGCGAGTTCTTTTTCGCTGGCACAAAAAGCGAACTTTCCTTGCAGGCCAGAAAAATTTTCAGCAAACAAAACAGAAAGGTCTTCTTGGGTGGTGGGGTATGTTGTGGAGGCCGTATCAACCGCCGAAAATGGCACAGGCACTGGCTTCGCCAGTGCCTGTTTTATCTTTTGTAAAATATTTTCTCTTGCGCTTTTTGCCATCCTTAAGCTATTAATTAGATTCCTCAGTTAGTTTTTGATCTTCAACCACTTCTACTTCAACAATCTTTTTTTCTTCAAAAGGTCTTTTACCAATAAGTGTTTCAACATCTGATTTATGCAACACTTCTTTAGCGAGTAATTCTTTTGCTAAAATTTCAACCGCTTCTTTTTTATCACGAAGTAGTTGAAGTGTGCGTTGGTAAGCATCTTCAATAATACCACGCACTTCATGGTCAATTATTTTACCTGTTTCTTCACTATATGGTTTGGTAAAAGTATTTTCTTGTGAAGGATCGTAGTAACTCACGTTACCCACTTTACTATTCATACCGTATGCTGTAACCATGCTATATGCGATACGTGTAATTTGTTGCAAGTCGTTGGAAGCGCCCGTAGAAATTTTTCCAAAAAATATTTCCTCTGCTGCTCTACCACCTAGTGTCATACAAATCTGATCCATTAACTGATCGGTATTGTATAAGTACTGCTCGGTTGGGGTATACTGCGCATAACCGAGTGCAGCCGTACCACGTGGCACAATGGTAACTTTTAAAAGCGGATACGCGTGCTCTAAAAACCAACCACAAACGGCGTGACCCGCTTCGTGGTAAGCAATAATTGCTTTTTCGTGCGGCGCTATAATTTTATTTTTCTTTTCAAGTCCACCAATCACACGATCAATGGCGTCTTGAAAATCAATCATCTCCACAGATTCTTTTCCGTTTCGAGCAGCAATAAGTGCAGCTTCATTACAAACGTTTGCGATATCAGCACCTGCAAATCCAGGAGTTTGTTCTGCTAGTTTATGTAAATCAAGTGCTACAGAAATTTTAATTGGCTCAAGGTGTACTTTAAAAATTTCTTCTCTGCCTTTTACATCTGGTTTATCTATCGAAATCTGACGATCAAAACGTCCCGGTCTTAAAAGAGCAGCGTCTAATACATCTGGTCTGTTGGTAGCGGCTAAAATAATAATACCCGTGTCACCACCAAAACCATCCATTTCAACAAGGAGTTGGTTTAAGGTATTTTCACGTTCGTCATTACTCATCATGGCATTTTTACCACGTGCACGTCCTATCGCATCAATTTCATCAATAAAAATAATACAAGGTGCTTTTTCTCTTGCTTGCTTGAATAAATCACGCACACGACTTGCACCCACACCTACAAACATTTCAACAAAATCAGACCCGCTTAAACTAAAGAAAGGAACCTGCGCTTCGCCGGCCATTGCTTTAGCTAGTAATGTTTTACCGGTACCTGGAGGGCCCACTAGTAAGGCACCTTTTGGAATTTTACCACCAAGTGCTGTATATTTTTTTGGATTTTTTAGGAAGTCAACAATTTCCATCACTTCCACTTTGGCCTCATCAAGTCCAGCAACGTCACCAAAATTGATATTTACTTTAGCACCTTTATCAAATAAGGTTGCCTTAGATTTTCCAATATTAAAAATACCACCAGCGCCACCTGCACCACCGCCAGCACCGCCGCCCATTTTACGCATGAGTAATAACCATACCACTACAATGATGACAAGTGTAAAAATAGACTGAAGTACACCGCCCATCCAATCTGCAACTTTTACAATATCTCTTTTAACTTCTGGCAACTGGTGTTGCTCTGTAAATTTTTGTAAATTTTCATCAAAAGATTTCCAATCCAACACTTCAAAAACAAATAGAGGAGCGCCCTTTACTTTTTCTTTGGGTAACACTACGCCAAATTTTTTAACGTAGAATTCCTTTTTAAGACTATCGCCATTAATGTACACCTGAACTTCATCTTTGTTTTTTACAAAATCAAGCTTAGTAACATCACCGGCTAATAGCATTTGTTGTTTGAACTCCTGCTCTGTCGTCTTTTTTAATTCTGGCGAAAAATTCATTAACTGAGACACCAATAAGCCAACAATAACAACGCCATAAATCCAATAGATATTGAATTTAGGGGTCTTTTTGCCTCCTTTACCTTTGTCTTGAAAATTAAATTTTGGTTGCTTCTCTTCTGACATATACTTTCTATTATTCGTGGATTTGTGATACGGCATCACTCCACATTTCTTCTAATTTATAAAATTCTCTAGCTTCTGGATGCATCACATGCACCACAACATTGACATAGTCAATGATAACCCAATGTAAAGCTTTTCTACCTTCGTGTTTGTATGGATTTTCGCCGCACACTTGTTTTACCTCATCTTCAATGTGATCAGCAATGGCACGCACTTGAGTAGTACTTGATGCCTGACAAACAATAAAAAAGTCAGCAGCAGCTTCTTCAATTTTGCGTAGATCTAAACTTACAATATGCTCGCCTTTTTTATCTAAAATGGCTTTAATGATTGTTTTTAGAATTTTTGAGCTTTTAGTTAACCGTGTAATCGTACTTTTTGGTCGATTATTTAATACAGAAAGGGGTTCCAACAATACAGTTATTTAGTGATTAATAAATTGATTTAGACGTAGCTCTTGTAACTTCGTCAAAAATACTAATTCTTTGGCTTCAGCAGGCTTAAATACACCCATCGGTTTACCATTTACAGAATTAACTGAAGTAGATAGTACCAACATCTATGCCATGAACCAAGTTAAGACAAACTTGGCCGTGCATGGCGCTGCATTTCTGGCCCAAAAACAATGGGCTGGCAAGGGGCAAATGGGTAAGGCCTGGGAGGCAGAAAGTGGTCAAAACATTCTATTATCGGTGGTTTTGGAGCCAAAAAAGCTTGTTTTTGGTGGTTTAGCATTGGAGCCATCTGTGGTGAGTATGCTTGTGGCCGTAGGATGTTTTAACTTTTTTGTTACATATGCCGGTGACGAAACGCGTATCAAATGGCCCAATGATATCTATTGGCGTGACAGAAAGGCAGCAGGCATTTTAATTGAAAACAGCTTTAGAGGAGCTAACTGGCAGTGGAGTATTGCAGGAATGGGGGTTAATATCAACCAAACTGAGTTTGGATCTGAAATCGCCAATGCCGTTTCACTCAAACAAATTACTGGTAAAACATTTCTGGTACCTGAATTGGCAAAAGAATTGTGTAACCATGTAGAAGCCGTTTTACAAATAGTAGTAGATAAAGGACCTGAAGCACTGCTTGCGCTATACAATCATGTACTCTACAAAAAAGGGGAACAAGTAGCTTTAGAAATTGAGGGTCAAAAAATAACTGCTACTATTTGCGCGGTAAAGCCAAATGGATATTTAGAAATTGAAACAGAAAATGGAATCAAACAATCGCATGCCCTAGGTGCTATAAAGTGGTTATCATAAATTAAAAACAAGTACATGTCTTCAACCATAAAATTGACACAATTTTCTCATGGCGCGGGATGCGGATGTAAAATTGCACCAGCAGTATTAGAAACTATTTTAGCATCTTCTTTACCAAAAATTGAAAATAAAAATTTGTTGGTTGGCTACGGAAGTAAAGATGATGCTGCTGCTTATGATATGGGTAATGGCCAAGCCATTATTAGCACCACCGATTTTTTTACACCCATTGTAGATGATGCACATGCATTTGGAAAAATCGCAAGCGCCAATGCAATTAGTGATGTGTATGCGATGGGCGGAAAACCACTCATGGCTATTGCAATACTGGGTTGGCCAGTTAATACACTTCCTGCAGCGCTTGCAGCAGAAGTGTTAGAAGGTGCCAGAACCATTTGCGCAGAAGCCGGCATTCCACTTGCGGGTGGACATAGTATTGATAGTACGGAGCCTATTTTTGGACTTGCTGTTACAGGAATCACGCCCATTGCAAATCTCAAAAAAAACAATACTGCAAAACTGGGTGATGTGCTCTTTGTTACAAAACCAATTGGTGTTGGCATATTAGCAACCGCACAAAAAAGAGATGCCATAGATCCGGAAGATCTTGCACCATTTATAGATCAATTAACAACACTAAATAAAATTGGTGAAATACTCGGTGGCATACCAGAAGTGCACGCACTCACTGATATCACTGGGTTTGGACTACTTGGACACCTGATAGAAATGGCAGAAGGAAGCGGACTCTCTGCACATATTTATTATTCGAAAATTAAAATGATAGAGGCTGCTAAAAAATATTTAGCACAGCGTATGGTACCAGATGCCACTTACAGAAACTGGAATTGCTATAGCACAAAAACAAGTTTTGATCCACGTGTTAATGTGATGGAAGCTTTTAGTATGCTACCGGATCCACAAACCAATGGAGGCTTACTGCTTGCAGTAGATCCGAGTGCAGTGGCGTTGATCCAAGAACTGTTTACAAAAAACGGACTTGAGGCATTTATCGAACCCATTGGCGTATTAGAAGCGGTGGGTGAAAAAGTAGTGGTGGTAAAAAACTAAGCGTCACAACGAACCGCTAAAAAACCATATTCCCTTTGTTTTTTATTTGCTCATTGGTGAGCTCTGCCACCATTTGAACACCATTTAATGCTTTTACAGTTTGTTTAATCCAATTACATTTTTCGTCGTCTACAAAATCTCCTTTTGTAAGCCACAAAAAATCCATATGTCTAAACTCTGGTAATAAATATTCACCATCGCACTGGTTGTGGTATAAATAGTGTACTAAAAAACTATTGGGTTCTTTGGATTCGTAAATACTAAAATAGTAGCTACGTTCCTTTTTTTTGAGGTGAATTTCAATGGCCGGATTGAGCCTAAACTGATGTCCCAATTGATTGTTTAATTGCAAACAAAATTGATGACTTTTTATTGGTGCAATAATACCAAGCAACCGCGTGTCATCAAAAAAATCTTCGTTGAGCTCATCAATATTTAGTTTGAGTTTCATAGCATTAATTTAGAACATCCATTAAAATGAAACGGAAAAACTTATTTCTTCTATGCCACGTTTTATGCGTAGCATCGTTTGGTCTCCTTTTTTAAACTTGCTAAGGGTTTGCATGTAACTATTTACGTCCACAAATTTATAGTCGCCTAGTTGCAACAAAATATCCCCCGCCTGTACCCCTAATTTTTCAGCTAATTTACCCGGGCTTACACCATCAATACGCATGCCCGTACCACTATATCCATAATCTGGGATAACACCTAAACTCACCGTAAACTTGGTGCTACGGCCCATTTGAGGCTCTGTCGTTTTTATAAAATCTAACTTGGGCAAGCTGTCTGCAATACCCATCATTTGATAGGCGAGTGCTACAATTTGTGCAGTGGCTTCGTAATTAATTTTATCTGCATCGTCTGTAGCTTTGTGGTAATCTACATGACTTCCTGTAAAGAAAAATTGAACCGGTACACCTGCTCTATAAAAGCTAGCGTGATCACTAGGGCCACTACCTGTACTATCAAATTTTACAATTAGAGGCGTTGAAATTGATTTCCAAATATGGCTCCATTTACTAGAAGTGCCATAACCACCAACCGTTAATTTATGAGATGTATCATAACGGCCCACCATATCCATGTTAAGCATATAATTAATTGGACCCATTGTAGTTGGATTTTCTACCCAATATTTACTACCTAAAAGTCCCAATTCTTCCCCCGAAAAATGTAAGAATAAATAATTATTATGCGCTGAAGCTTTTTGTTGTAAGAGGCGCGCTATTTCGAGTAAAGCCGCGGTGCCACTGGCGTTATCATCTGCACCGTTATGAATTACATGTCCAGTGTCTAATGCATTTTTGTCTTCGTTATAACCCAGATGATCATAGTGTGCACCAACAATAATAGTTGTAGCTGCGCCATTGTTAATATATGCTGCCACATTTGTTGCAGGCCTTTTTTTCTCTACAATGCGCACCACTAATTCAAGTTCCAAAGTAGCTGACGGATCTGTAAAATGTTGAAGGCCTGTTGGAGTCAAGTAAATTACAGGAATAGCGTATGCCGGTGACTTATCATTTTTATTAAACTGAATATTGTCAATAATACTTCCAGTGTTGTATATAATAAAAGCTGTAGCGCCTTTTGCAGCAGCTGTTGTCACTTCTTTTTTAATCCATGCGTCTAGATCAAAATGTGGATTGGATTTATTTTCGTCGAGTGTTTCTTTAATATCCTTGAACCAAGGTTGTCCTTTTTCTTGTAAAGCCATGGCTGGCTTTCCATTTACTTGCATTGATGCACTATTTGCAAATGGAAAAAAATCTTTGTCAATTTTTAAACGTGTATTATTAATAGTAAAATGAGTCGCAGCGTCTATGTGTAAACCCTCGTTAATTTCAAATTTTTGTAGATAGCTGCTTGTTCCTTTTGGACCAATTCCCATCATCTCATATTGTTTTACCAAATAATCCATCGCAGCATCGGCGCCAGCTGTTCCTGTTCTTCTTCCTTCCAAAGCATCACTAGCCAAGTAGCCAATATGTGATTTTAAATTTGAAATGAGTGCTACTTTTTGCTTTTCCGCCTCAAGTCTAATTTTACGTTTGCTTTGTGATAATCCTAAAAAGGGAACCAATAAAAGGACCCAAAACCATTTTTTACCCATTTTGCTTGCTTTATTACGTACAAAAGTAAGCGATTCTGTTCCCAATCTCGTAACTACCCTCCCCTCTTTGGGGGTACTTTTGTAACCATCTATTTAAATTGAATCAAAGAGATCTACATATTGCTTTAGTGGGTAACCCCAACAGCGGAAAAAGCTCCATTTTCAATGCGTTAACGGGTCTACATCAACAAGTTGGTAATTTTCCCGGGGTAACAGTAGATAAAAAAACAGGGGGGCTCCAATTACCAGATGCCACCAATACCACACTCATCGACTTGCCAGGTACCTATAGTTTGTACCCCAGAAGAGCTGACGAGTGGGTGGCCTACAAGGTACTCATGGGTACAGATGACACCATTAAAGCAGACGCCGTTTTACTTGTAGCTGATGCCAGCAACCTTAAACGAAACTTACTTTTTTGCAGTCAAATCATTGACCTACAAATTCCGGTAGTGATGGCCCTCACCATGAATGATATTGCATCCAGCAAGGGTATAAAAATTGATATTGCAGGGCTCGAAAAAGAATTAGGAATCACCATTATAGCGGTGAACCCTCGAAAAAACAAGGGCATTACAGAATTAAAAAAAGCGTTGCAACAATTAAAAGTAAATACTAGCGCTCCTTCTGAAAAACAATTTATTGATACAAAAAAATTAGCCCCGGTAGCTATTGATGGAATTCATCAAATAGTAACTGGCTTAAGTGATTATGCTGCGATTCATTATTTAATCAATCATGAAAATTTTCCATTAACAAAAGAAACACAAACTCAAATTGATGAGTTGGTTGTAGCATATCAATTTAATCCAACAAAAACGCAGGCTGAAGAAATTTTGGAGCGCTACAGTAATATTAGAGCGGTCATGCAAAAATATGTGGTTGAGCCAGGGCCTCTAGAAAAAAAGATTTTTTCAGATAAATTAGACAATATTTTATTACACCGAGTTTGGGGTTATGTAATATTACTAGCGGTATTATTTATTTTGTTTCAAAGTGTGTATTGGCTCGCTAGTTTTCCAATGGATGGTATTGAGTGGGCCTTTGCAAAAGGCGGAAGCTCTTTGTCAGCATGGCTTCCAGAAGCATGGTGGAGTAATTTAATAATTAACGGATTGGTGGCAGGCCTCAGTGGTATTTTAGTATTTGTGCCACAAATCATGATTTTATTTGGGCTTATTACCATGCTTGAAGACAGTGGTTATATGGCGCGCATTAGTTTTTTAAGTGATAGACTCATGCGTAAAGTGGGACTGAACGGGAAAAGTGTCATGCCCATGGTAAGTGGGTTTGCTTGCGCCGTTCCTGCCATTATGAGTGCACGCAATATTGAAAATAGAAAAGAAAGGTTGTTAACTATTTTAGTAACACCACTCATGAGTTGCAGTGCTCGCTTACCCGTATTCACCATTCTAATTTCGCTGGTTATTGATAACGATTACTACTTTGGATTTTTGAGTTTACAAGGGCTTGTGATGATGGGCCTTTATTTATTAGGCATTGTAATGGCCATGCTAGTGAGTTATGTTTTAAAGTGGTTTATTACCATTAGCGAAAAAAGCTTTTTTATTTTAGAGCTTCCCATGTATAGAGCACCGCGTTGGAAAAACATAGGTATCACCATGATCGAAAAAGCTAAAATATTTGTAACAGATGCAGGTAAAGTAATTATGATTATTAGCTTACTATTATGGTTTTTAAGTAGCTATGGTCCTGGAAATCAAATAGCGCAAACCACACAAAAATATGCCGCACTTGAGCAGGTATTACCTGCAAAAAAAGACTCTTTACAAAAAGAATATGCTGCCGAAAAATTACAACATTCCTATGCGGGTATTTTAGGAAAGGCCATTGAGCCTGCTATTAAGCCACTTGGTTACGACTGGAAAATTGGTATTGCACTCATTACTTCCTTTGCTGCCAGAGAGGTTTTTGTGGGAACCATGGCTACCTTATACAGCGTAGAGGACAGTGAAGACAGCTCATTAAGGCAAAAACTAGCTGCGGCTAAGCATCCAGATGGAACCAAAGTATACACCCTAGCAGCAGGGCTTTCACTGATGATATTTTATTTATTAGCCATGCAGTGCATGAGTACACTCGCCGTTGTTAAAAGAGAAACAAAATCTTGGAAATGGCCAGCGTTTCAACTTGTATATATGACGGCCCTTGCGTATGGCATGAGCTGGTTAACGTATGTATTGTTTAGTTAAGTGGCGTTAAATTATTTGTAAGTTTCCCATAATAATTTAGAAACTTTTCGCGCAAGTTCCCACCCTTCATTATTTGAATTCCAACTGATGTCTTTATTATTTTTGGTACAGATACAAAAAACATAACGCGCATTTTTCCCGGACACATACATCGCTTCACTTCTACTGGCATTAACAGCACCATTTTTACTAGCTACAAAAACATCGGGCGGAATTTGTGATAGCGCTTCTTCGTCCCAGTAATTTCTGCCTAGTAATCGAAGCATTTTATCTGAAGAAGCAGTATCCATTAAATCTCTATTTGCTAAGGCTTCAAATATAGAAGCCATCTCTTTTGGCGATGTCTGTCCCCATCCAAACTGGTCTCTTCCGGCTTCTCTCCCAGGTGTTCTGCTATTTACCCTTGTTGCCGTATAACCAATGCTGTCAAGGATTTGATTGATTCTTGTTCCAGTGCCCGCTAGCGATTGCAGCCACAAACTTGCGGTATTATCACTTGTTGTAAGCATGAGCATGATCACTTTACTAAGCTCTACCTTTTCATTGTTTTTTAAAGATGCGAGTAAATCAGATCCTGCATAAAACAAAGAATCTTTATAGGTTAACTCCTGATGGTATTTGAGTTCACCTTTATTCAATTTATCCATGATACCTATAAGTATGGGAACCTTTACCATACTCGCCGTTGGAAAAATACTATCCGCATTGATGCTTACAGTTTTACCAGTATGTAAATCTTTTACATAAATACCCACGTCCCCTTTAAATCCAGTGGTGAGGGTTTCTAACGAATGTTGTAATTTTTTATTCACTTTTTGTGCTTGCGCCGGCATGAGCGCCACTACAAAAATGAAAGCGAGTAAATTTTTCATAAAGTTTATTTCTTTTTAGGCGCGCCTATAATTTCTTGACCATGATTTTTAGAATCAGGCTTGGTGATAATTTTTTCTATGATGCCATTTTCATCAATCAAAAAAGTGGTGCGCAAAGTACCCATATAGGTTTTACCCATAAACTTCTTTTCGGCCCAAACCCCATATTTTTCGTGAATTACCAGGTCGGTGTCGGCAATAAGTGAAAAGGGTAATTCGTGCTTGGCTATAAATTTTAGGTGGCTTTTTTGGTCGTCGGAGCTCACCCCAAGCACCTGATAGCCCTTTTTGGCTAAAATTTTATAATTATCCCTCAAATTACAGGCCTGAACCGTACAGGTAGGGGTCATATCGTGGGGGTAGAAATACAAAACCAGTTTTTGGCCCTTAAAACTAGATAGGGCAATGGTTTTACCGTTTTGGTCCAGGCCTTTAAAGGCCGGAGCTTTGGATCCTTCTTGTAACATATTTGGCTGTTTTGAGGTC
>Ga0255106_1000026_pt1 | contig 37239 bp, 38 predicted proteins | sample Law_Cont_RepB_8h_FD_188453 | JGI IMG/M metagenome (GOLD analysis project Ga0255106, IMG submission 188453) | Freshwater microbial communities from St. Lawrence River, New York, United States - Law_Cont_RepB_8h | ecosystem: Environmental > Aquatic > Freshwater > River | place: USA: New York...
TAAAAACGCGCACTAGTTTCCAGATCAGTCAGTTCATTAGGATTGGGGATGTGAGCACCAAAAATCTCCCTTGCCCATTCAAGCTGCTCAATTTCAGGAGTCACAAGATCTACCCAAATAGGCTTCGCTTTTTCGAGATCTTTTCTGCTGTATATAGGTATCTGACGTAAGCGGCCTTTAAAGAGGTCGAATACTCGAATCACTGTAATTTGTTCTTTGTTCGGAGTTTCATCAGATACAAGGTCCATACGGATATCATCAGAAACTTCGAGAAGCACATCATCACGACGACTTGACTCAATATGATCCCAAACGACGATTCGCTCGTGTTCTAATAAAGCCTCTAGAATCCGAGCGATTTCATTCACTTCAAGCTTCTTAATGAGTCTTTCTAATTCGATTGAGTTTTGTTTTTGAACTAAAGATTCGACAATATCTTGGCGAGACATTTCTTGCCTAAGAATAAGGTTTCCGACTAAATTCTGCTTGGCTAGCAAGTTTTTGATGCTAGATAATTTCTTATCAATGTTATTTTTTTCTGACATGATAATTGCCTCTAATTCAGATTAAGCTTAAGGTTTCGGCAATTGTAAAGTAATAGCTATCAAATTGAAACCTTAATAGTCAACAAAAAATAAGAAGTTATAAAAGATGAATTTAGAAAGCGCTTAAATTAATTTAATTTATCTTTTCTTAAAGCGATAAATCAGCAAGATAGATAGAAATAAAATGTTTGGATACCAGATATACCAATGCGTCCATGGAATGCCGTCTATCTTAAAATCTGATATAGGCCAAAAAATTGGAGTGGCAAAAAAAGCTTTTGAGTGAAATGGAAAATCAAGAACAATATGAAATGGCCAGGCCAACATGGCCATAGCTAAAGCTCGATTCAAGCGATAAACACAATAGATAATCGGCAAACATATAATGAAACTGTGGCCGACTGAGTAAGTTAAGAAGAGCCAGTCTGGAATAGACGCCAAGGAAGGCTTACCGAAATACCAATTTCCTGTTGCAACATTCATAAGTAAAAATAAGCCAAATGAAATTAAGTCTGGCATTGCACCATAAAAAATTGCAGTCCAAGGATATCTCTTATATCCAAATAATCCATAGCCCCATAAGGCGTGACTTAATGTATCCACAATAATCTAACGATTAATTTTTTATTGATGGGCCTGATATCAACCATAGCTGACCATGCTCAACTAACTTTGTATCTTTATGATCAAGATGCGCCTGTGTAGTGCCAAGATAATATCTGCGTTTAACATCAAACCATGAAGCTTTCTGCAATAAGGATGTAATTTCAACAATACCTGAATGCTCTTCATCGATCGTCATAAAATCAACTGCCCCAGGTTTAAATAACTCAGGATTAGATTCAAATAGTTTAGTGGTTTTATTAATAGCAGGCTCATACATCCAAATCGCTGCTAAACGGTTATTTTCTCCTGGATCTTCTTGCACCAACACTCGACCATCGCCATCTACAACTAAATTATCGAACATTTCAGCCCCTATACTTTGCGCACTGAGTGGAGAACTAATTCGTCCGCCATGCAAAGGGTTTGAGATGTCATCAAAAATCAATTGATTTAATCGACTGTCGCCTCCAAATTTATCAGTAGTGGCAAACCAAAATTTGCTTGCATCTAAAGCATCCCAAGCCCCATCTTCTGGTCTTGCAAAGCCAGTGGCACCAAGTTTTTTAGCTTCTTCTCTGAGAGTTTTGCCATCTAAACTTGCCATAGCTTTCAAGGGCACTAAACTAAAGCGCTCGTTAGTGACTTTAATCGCATACAACTGCCCACCAATTAATCCAGATTGTTCAACCGGATTTCCCACCTTCGTTTTATTGCCCAGATAGACTAATAGCAAACCATCCTGAATATCATCTAAACCTATGACCAAAGTGCGATCTTGGCTTGAAGGATTAGCCAATAAATTTTCCCATGCAATATGACCAAAATCAGGCATTAAATAACTGATACCTTCTAAGCTGTGAGCAAATGCGCGTCCGCCTGCTTTATCTTCTTCGCCATTTAAAAAGAGCTGCCCGTTATATCCCTTTCGAGTCACTGCATTATAGAAAGCCGAGGACGGGGGTAAATCCGCAGAACAAAATCGATTAAAATTCAAACCCGCTGGAACCGTTGATTTAATTAAGTCCGCCCCGCTTCTCGTCTTCAGACTTTCAATATCGATAACCCAGCGAGAAACAAACGCACCCTTTTCTCCATGAGCTCGAGCAATGCCTTTATCGTGAGCTATCTCATGGTTCATAAGTAAACTAAAAGTGCCGTCGTTATTCGCAAAAACACCTAAACCATCTGGCACACCTGCCATGGTATAGCCGTTGGGAGATTGTTCACCCACAGTGATAATTGGTTGCACTTGCCAGCCAGGTAAAGTGGGAATAATGTAGGCTGGCGCCGAAATAACATTGCTAGAAAATACTATCGTGACAAATAACGTTTTTAGTAATAACTTCATAAAGACCTTTTTTAATGTACCAATAAAATAAGAAAAAATATCAAAGCTGTTTTAAATATTACAAAATTTGCAGGATTATTTTTGATATCTTAACTTTAATAAGAGTCAAAATTTTGACACTTAGTCACATAACACTATTACGCCCCGCCAAATCTACTTAAGGATGTAGGAAATATGATGGTCGTCAGGTGTAATTGACTCTAACTTAACCCATTCCTTATTATCTTTATACCAAATCTGGATATTAATTTTAGGAGCTGTTATTCGATATGAGTCAGCTTCTATATTTTCATTTTTTACCTTAATAACTTCCTTACCTAAACTTTTAATTTGTACTTCAGCGTAATCACCCATCTGGGCATTTAATAATTTACTTTGTTTTAACATCAGTGGATTCCAATAGCTGAAAGTCATAGGGCACTCTGCAGAAAAGGTTTCTTTTGCAGGTTCGATTAACTTAAACGTATTGACTTCAAATTTTCCAAGCACTTTGTATGCGTCGCCTCCATCTTGCGTTGAAGCGTTTATCGAGTGAAGGCAGTTTTTATTCCATAGCTCCTGCGATATATGTTTATATTTGTAAACAGGTATAGATAAGACTGTAACTTTAAAGTTTGCATTGCTCGTCAGCTGATGAAATTTTTCTTCTTCTTTTAATTGAAAGGTATGTTCGCCAATTAATTTACCATCCATAAGTACGTCAAAATTCCAGTCTTTTGCAAAACAAAAAATTGGGAGAAAAAGTAAAACAACACTAAATTTTTTAAAAGAGTAATTATTCATAAAAAACTAACAAACACCATTCCAAGATTTTTCTAATGATTGAGTCTCATTATTTTTTCCCGGGAAATTATTGAAATACATATCAATTAAATATGGAAGTGTCGTAGTGAGTTTTGAACATGTTCCTTTACTTCTCAGACTCCCCTCGTAAACTTTATCGAGCTCTTTGTCTTTAGATTTAGGTTTTGCTATATCAATATGGATATATCTTGTATACAGCGTATATTTGTTAGTATGAGTTTGGTAGCCACGATATCCATACATAGGCAACCCTGGATACATAGACCATGAATTTAGTGAATATCCCGAATAACCTATCATGCCGAAATCAGGGACGGTGTAAGTCTCGGTCATCTCTTTTCCCATGTCGTCGCCATAATCAAAGAAAAGTAGTAATTCTGGTTTTTTGGAGTGATCAATAACAGTAAAGCCTAATTTTTCGATACGATCTTTAAGGATTGCTGCATAATTTTTAAACTCCAAAGAACCTTTTTGTGATTGGTGCCATGGCACTATCGCAATAGTAGGAGGTTTGAAGTCACTGGGAAGATCATGGAACACAGTAAGCTCACCTTTAAGTACGGGATTTTTTTCTGCAAGGCTCTGACAACCACTAATGCTTATTAATGAAAGAAAACTAAGAAACAAGAAGAAAAATTTCATATCAATACGACCTTATAATTTATTTTTTGTTCCTTAATTTAGCCTTAATCACTGCGCATTTAAAAATTAAGGCTTTAAAGGTATTTCGTGATGCTCTGAAGCCTCCCAGATTTCTTTTGCAGCATCAAGATTGATGGCCATAATAAAGAACCCCACAATGAGGTCTGGCCACATCGATAACCAAATGAATCCTATTAAGCCCGCAATAATAATACCTATATTAGCTAATGCATCATTTCGTGCAGAAAGAAAAGCGGCTCTTGTTAAACTGCCTTGATAATCTCTAAATCGAATTAAAACAAAAGTACAGCTAAGGTTAACCAGAAGAGCCCCTAACCCCGTCAAAGAGAGCATAGATGGATCTGGAATTGAAGGCATATTAAACTTTTGCCAGGTTGTATATAAAAAAGCAATTGCAGGTACTACCAAAATAACTGCTAAACATTTACCCAGTCTTTCTTTATTTTTTACTGACCATCCAAGCGCTAAAAAAATAAGAATATTGATTGAGGCATCTTCGAGAAAATCAATGCTGTCTGCAAAAAGAGAGGTTGAATGTATATTGTTTGCGACTATAAACTCTACAAAGAAATAAGCTAAATTAGCAAATGCAACAAATAAAACTGATTTTGCAAATTGCGCATCTTGTTTATGATCAAAAGTCATAAATTAAAAATAATTATTGCACTTCAATTTTAATAGTTTTACTCAACTCCAAGCCATACGAGCGATGATAACCATCTGCAAACTGCAGGGTAAGTATATAGATGCCAGATGTTAGGTTAAGCTCGACTTCTTTCTGTCCTTTACCAAAATGTAAATGATTTGAATCTGCGGGGATTGGAAGGCCTTTTGCAATATATGGCTGATTAATCAATAAATGATGATGGCCCGAGCCTTCTACATATTCTCCTGCAGGGCTAATCAACATGCCATTTAATTCAAAGATCACCTTAAAGGGGCTTGTGACTTTATCTCCATCTTTTAGGTTAGCAAAATTCACTGAGGGCTTGCTTAATGACCCCCCGTCTCTTGGGTAGGAGAAAATATTTAAGGAAAGAAGAAGAAGAGAGAATACGCCTACAAATAAAAGAGTTTTTATTTTCATCAGTAATTGTCCTTCTGAAATATTATGATTTAGAAAGGTGATTCGAAAAGGAATGGTTTACATCTCTATGATTCATTTCATCTTTTCTAACAGCCAGAATCACATCACTTAACCGTGCATTTTTTTTAAGATGCCAGTAATCAATAGCTATTTGAGGAGCTGGAATATTCTCATATTTACCTTCTCGAATTCCTTGTAAATATTCTGTGTAGCTATAAACAGCCTCTTCTTCAAAATAGCCCACTAAACGATGGGCTGTTTTGGACGATATTAAATAAAGCAAAAAGAATAAATTATAGAAAATGCCTTGCGCTAAAATAATCAAAAGTCTCTCAAAGCTATTGGGTTTGGCAATTTCAATGAAAGTCATTAAATGCATGCGTTCATTCTCAGCCTCGTCTAGAAGTGTCTTTATCCATCCTTGATCATTTTCTATACGCCTCAAAGACTTCAGGTGCTGTAATGTGCCACCCACCATCCCCGGCACACCAGCAACCGTCTCTAAAACGACCGCCCTATGTCCATATCGCCCTGCAAAAAAAGTATCGGCAAAAACGCGCAGGAATTTAGTGCAAACTAAAGCAAAGTAATCGGACGGGCTTTTGGCTTCATGATGAATTATTTTTTTTAACATAGTGTTTTTAAGAGTTAATTTAACCTCGTGAGTTCAATCCAAAATATTCAGATTATTGATATTTTATATTATTCCAGTTTGAATTCTTATTGGCTCTTATTGTGAACTTTTTCCGATAATATATGACAAAAAATCATTAAATTTATATGGGTATTTTTATGAAACCTCTTATTTCCTTACTTTTAGTCTTATGCCTCGAGGTATCGACTGCTAACGATAACAATAAGGTAATATTTTAATATGTTATCTATTAAAAACTTTAAGCTATTTTATCTTTTAAGTATCCTCCTCCTTTCCTTTGCAACACAAGCTAATGATTCACCAGAAAAACCATTAACTGGTAAATATACCGAAAAGTACCACAATGGAAATTTAAAGTATGAAGTTAATTATGTTAATGGTAAAAAAGAAGGTTTAGAAATTTTCTGGTATATCAGTGGTGGAAAATATATCCAGACAACTTATAAAAATGATAAAGAAGATGGTATCTGGAATCAGTGGTTCGAAAATGGCCAACTAAAACTAGAAGCCCATTACAAAAATGGAAAGGAAGATGGTTTGTTTATACTTTTTTATGATAACGGCAACAAGCGATCTGAATCTAATTTTGTAAATGGTGAAAAAGTTGGGTACGAAACCTATTGGGAAAGAAATGGTGACGTCAAATCTAAAACATTATACAAATCTAAGTCATTAGATAAGGATAGTAAACCAGTTTACTAAATAGATTATTTAAGAGTTAATGTTTTTAACATCTCTACAACATAATCCTATTTCAACCTAGGCAAAATTTCTTTACCTGAACCTCAAGTTACCTCTTCTAGAAGTCTCCTCGAAGTCCAAACATGATTGACCGTCTCCCCATCGGAGCTATATCTTTTAAGAAAGATGCATGCTCACGAATTTCTTCGTCCAATAAATTATTAGCTTTTGTAAAAGCTTCTAAATTATATTGTGTGGGTAACTTGTAAGTCGCCATCATACTGATGTTTGTATAAGCATCAGTAATAAGTTCTTTGCCTGCTATATAGTTATAATTTATCGCAACACGATCTTGCTTAAAAGCATGAAGCACATCTAACCTTGCGCCAAAACGATCAAACTCATACTTAAGCCCTACGCCTAATTTAAGGGGTGATATACGAGGCACATAACCTCCATTCGTTTTATCTTTGGCATCCACATAATCACCTCTTACATTTAACTGTAAGTTATCAGTGAGCATACTCTTGCCTTCTAACTCAACGCCTTTAAATTCAGCTTTGATTCCTGTAAATATAGAAGGCTTATAATTCTGAGTGCCTGCATTATGAGCATCACTTGAAATCAAACCAATATAATTTGAAAACTTCGTGGAATAGGCACCCAAAGTCAAACTATCTTGTCCAGTTTTCCAACGTATCTGGCCATCCAATCCATTAGATTCTTCAATCTTTAAATTAGTTTGTCCTTGCTCATATGCCCCGGTTGCAGCATGAACGCCATTTGCATATAGCTCGAAGTAAGATGGCGCGCGTTCATTATGACTTAGGTTCCCAGCTAAAGACCATTGAGAATTTAAAGTATAAAGTCCGCCAATCGCCCCATTATTTGTTTTGAAACTCTTGTTAGCGGCTGTAAAATTTCCACCTCCTTTAGAATCTACATCATGCTCCCCATGCCTTAAACCAAAGGTTACTTTATGTTGGTTGATGGGTAGTTCTTCATAGAGATAAGCCGACTGACTATTAGTTTTCGATGAAGGAACAAAGGCCTCCGCACCTAACGCTTGAAATTTTCCGCTTTCAAATTGCAAGCCCATAACACCTTTGATACCTAGAATTGGTTGATGGCCTAATTCAAAAGTACCATCAACACCTTGGTTTTTAAATGTGGTATTGATCGCACCGCCTTCAATTTCTTTATGCATGTAATCAGTATAAGCAGCTCGAAATTTGGCACGATCAAAGAATGTGCCAAGATCTCTAATCTCAGATGCAAAATCAAAACGATCGTTATCCATATCAATAGAAACTGCTGACTCTAATGGGCTTCCGTATTGTGTTTGATGTTTGGCATAGCTCACGCCAGCATAACCTCTATCAAAAATCATGGACGCTCCTATAGCGCCTCCTTTAGTTTCTGATTGGCTATTAATAAGCTTATGAATACCGTATTCACCACTCGGAGCGAAACCCCCTGCGCCTCCCTCTTGGACCTGCCAAGATTGAGTATCTCTTTTTCTATTCGAGACCGCATTGCGTGGAATCTTTAAGTTTTTAGCATCTCGATTATAGGCATCGAAGTGCATCACAAAATTACCTGTACCTACATCAACCACTGCCGCATTGCTTTGTTCTAAATTAGCTCCGCCATAACGCACTTCACCTCGACCTGTAATACCTTCAAATTTCTCTTTAGGGATTCGATGATCAATAGCATTTACTACACCGCCTACTGCACCACCTCCATAAAGAAGTGTGGCGGGTCCTCGAATGACATCAATTTGTTCAATAATTAAAGGGTCAATCGATACGCCATGGTCAAAACTTAAGTTAGAAGCATCTAAATTATTGACGCCATTTTGTAAGATCTTAATACGATCACTATCCATTCCTCTGATCATAGGGCGCCCTGCTGAGGGACCAAAAGAACTATTGCTAACACCCGGAATGCTATTTAATGTTTCAGCTAAAGTATTTTCTCGTTTTAATGAAAGTTCACGGCCATTTAAAATTGAAATGGGTACCACCATTTGATCAGAACTAACACCCAAAGGATTGCCAGTCACCGCTGTAGTAGGTACAGTTAAAATTGCTTTATCCGCAGCTAGCGCTGGATAAGTAAAAATAAAAAGCAATATGAATGTTATTTTTTTAAGTTTCATTTTGAAACCTCTTCAATAAAAAATTAGTAGTACAAACATCCTTAAAAGATTTAAGGATGTAAATTAAATTTAATTTAATGTTGAGGTTTGGGGTGGGGCGCGAGCAGCAAAGTGAATTGCTGTGAGAGATTTATATGAATTAGATTGAACTACAAATACTGTGTAATGATTTAACTCTTCAAGATTGAAAGCAAATTCACTATCATTTATATGCTGAAGTTTTGCGAAACCAATACATTGGCTACAAGAACTCAGGTCTGACTTATGAGATTGAGTCTTTTGGGTGTGTTCCTGTATATGAGAAATTTCATGCGCAATCGCTGCTTGCTGACTAAGAGCAAACAAAAAGATTAAACATAAAATACTATAAAAGCGCTTAAACATCGCAATAGTTTAGCACAATTCTATTAAAGCAAAATCCCCACGCCCGAACCTGCTCGAACCGCTTATTTTCAAGTAAAATAAATCTATGAGATCCATCGCCCTTATTGATGTTAATAACTTCTACGTTAGCTGTGAAAGAGTGTTTAATCCTAAACTAGAAAATAAACCAGTGGTGGTATTAAGTAACAACGATGGCTGTGCTATCTCTCGTTCTAATGAAGCTAAAGAGCTTGGTATTAAAATGGGAACACCTTGGTTTAAACTTAAAGAGTTTGCCAAGCAAGAGAATGTCACAGCTCTCTCATCTAACTACACACTCTATCTAGATATGAGCCATCGCGTAATGACATTGTTATCCAAATTTAGTCCTGACCAAGAAGTCTATTCCGTGGATGAATCATTCTTAGACCTAACCTCATTCAAGTCCAAAGATCTTATTAAGTATGGCCAGCAAATTAAAACTAAAATTAAGCAATGGTCAGGATTGCCTGTTTCTATTGGTATTGGCTCTACTAAAACATTATCAAAATTAGCTAATCACATTGCAAAAAAGAATCCGTCGTTTAAAGGTGTATGTAATTTAAATGTCATGGATGAAGATACGCTTGAAACCTGGATGAGTCATTTTCCCGTTTCTGATGTTTGGGGGGTTGGTAGATCATTAGCGCCTAAACTTAATCAGCTTGGCATCATATCTGTCCTAGATTTAAAACATGCAGATCCAGACTATATACGTCAACAATTTAGCATTGTTCTTGAAAAGACGGTGCGTGAACTTAATGGCGTGATGTGTATAGAATTAAAAGATATAGAAGAACCTAATAAAGAGATTATCGTATCCCGTTCTTTTGGTAGACGAGTGAGAGACAAACAAGAACTCATAGAGGCTGTGACTTCATATACCAGCCGTGCTGCTGAAAGAATGAGAAAGCAAAATTCTGTAGCCACCTCTTTATATATCTATATAAGAACAAGCCCCCATAATGATAAAAAACAATATGCTAATGGGGTCAACATTCCATTATTTCAACCAAGTGATGACACCATAGTATTAACCAATGCTGCCTTATTGGGATTAGATTATATTTACCGCGATGGTTTTGACTATCAAAAAGCTGGTATTACATTGTGTAATTTAACTTCCAAAGATAAAGTCCAAGGCAATTTATTCAGCAACACAATTTCAAATTCTCGTATGAGGGTGATGGATACCATCAATCAAAGATGGAAAGGTAAATTAAGGTTAGGCAGTGAAGGTATTACAAAAGAATGGGAAATGAAAGCTAACTTTAAATCAAGAAACTACACAACTAACTGGGATCAGTTAATCATCGCACACTAAATCTAAAGCATCATAATTTTTGATCATTAGAATTAAATCACACAATTGAAATAGCAATTATAAAGTGGCAATTGTAACTAGATGTGTAACAAAGAATATCCCTTTGTATTCCATAAATAGCGCATAGTCACTCTATATTAAAGTTTATAAAGGCTATCTTAAGAACAAGACTATTGTGAATACCAAAACAAATATGTTAGAAAGATTTTCTATTGCCCTTCGATCAGGTTTAGTAAATAAGTTTAGTCGCATTCCAACTGCACAAAAATTCTCTAATGAGTTCAATTTACGCTCAGTAACCCCAATTACAAGGGAAACTGCAAGAAAATGGATTAATGGTTTAGTCATGCCGGAATCCGAACGACTTCTTGTTCTTATTCAATGGCTTAATCTAAATGCTGATTATGTATATTTAGCTTCAACAGAAGTTGGTAATGATGTAGAAAATTATCCACCAAATAAAATACAGCGCTTAAGAGAAATAGAATTTTTTGCACGTAATGCTTTAAATTTTGCCTCCCCTCGTATAGCTATCATGGATAAACACGGCACCATTATTCTGGTCAATGAAGCTTGGAGAGCAGCGGCTAATCGCAATCCACCTTTACATAAAACGACCGCTCTATGTGAAGGTGCAAATTATCTAGAGATATTAGATAAGGTCAAGGGTCTGGAAAAAGAAAATGCAAGGGAAACAGCTTCTGCAATTCGAGATCTAGCCAAAAATCCTGGGAAAAAATTTGTATTTAAATATCCTTGCCATTCTCCCTCTAAAAAACATTGGTTTATAGCAGAGCTTTCCTCTTTTCATGAAAAAGAAAACCAATGTCTCACCATTTCTCATCAAGAAATTTCTGAACGTCAATTCTTAGCTAAAATTTAGTGCTTTAAAAGTGGCAGTTTGCAATTAAATTAAGCGCATTATTCAATCTTAATTGTAATAAATTAAGAGAGTTTAAGTGCATTTAAATAAAACTTTTAAGTTTTCTTCCTTTAGATTTGCAAAAAATTATCTCTTATTAGCCAATAAAAAGATATTAACAAAAGATGAAATTAATAATGCCAACAAAGCTTATCTACGATGGGAATATTTTAAGGCAAGCAAGAATCGCGCAAAATAAAAGTATTGGCGATATTGCATATACCCTCTGCTCTTCAAGCCACCAAATAGGTGATATTGAATTAAATAGTGCAACTTCCTATGGGTTCTTAAGACAGATTGTCATAAAACGCTATGCTGAATTATTAAATATTGACTTAAGTACTGTCATTACTCAGTTTGAGTCTGATCTTGATATCATTAATTAAATTAGATGCCGCTTTTGGAAAGACCTTAAGGAAGAGAAGGTTAGCAAAATTATTAACTCAAGAAGTTTTAGCTACAGAAGCTAATTTATCTCGCGCTTATATCAGTGATTTAGAAATGGGTAAAAAAGATCCAAGCTTATTCACTGTATTTAAACTAGCAGATGCTTTAAAATTAAAACCAAGTGTTTTGATAGATGAGGTTGAGAATGCAATTTGAATGAGCGTCGAAATTCTTGATATTCATAAAAAATTAAAAAGTGAAACCAACATTTTTAATGAGTTAGATTATATTGAGTGATATAAACAGCTATTCCTGCAAAATAACCAATTAAAGCTAACCAACTAATCTTTTTAACGTACCAAAAGAATGGTATTTTTTCTAAACCCATTGCCGCAACGCCTGCAGCTGAACCTATAATGAGTATCGATCCACCTGTGCCTGCACAATACGCCATAAATTCCCATAAGAAACTATCAGCTGGATATTTTGCTAAGTCATACATCCCCATTGAAGCTGCAACAAGGGGCACATTATCTACAATTGCACTCAGCAATCCCAATAACGTCACAATATAATCCTGACGACCCACCGTTTTATCTAAAAACTCAGAGAGTGAGTGAAGTATATGGCTATGCTCGAGTGTTGCGACAGCCAATAAAATACCAATGAAAAAGACAATCGATGTCATATCAATACGATGCAAAGCGTGAGCTAGAGTAAATTGCTGTTTATCAGCATCTTCTTTCTTGTAATGTATTAAATCTCCAACCAGCCAAAGCAAGCCTAAACCAAAAAGTATTCCCATAAAAGGTGGTAAATGAGTCAGTGTTTTAAACACAGGCACTAGTATTAAAATACCGAGTCCTAAATAAAACATCGTATTTCGCTCAAAATTAGAAGTCAGCATTGAAGAGGCGTTATATGTTTTAGTTTGAGATGAAATAAGTTTGCCTCGCATGGTATGGCTAACGAACAATAATGGTGCAATAAGATTAGCTAATGAAGCTAAGAACAACCCTTTAATAATAGCTAGTGATGTTATCTGCCCACCTATCCATAACATGGTCGTTGTAACATCGCCGATAGGAGACCAAGCACCGCCTGCATTAGCAGAAATCACTACCATTGCTGCAAAAAGAAGCCTATCTTCTTGTTTTTGTAATAGTTTCCTTGTAAGTGAAATCATCACGATTGTGGTAGTTAAATTATCTAGGACTGCACTCAAGAAAAAGGATAGAAACCCAACTATCCATAATAAATGTGAAAGCTTTTTAGTTTTAATACGAGATGTAATCACTTCAAAACCATTATGCGCATCTATGACTTCGACAATGGTCATCGCACCAATTAAGAAGAAAACAATTTCTGCAGTAGAAGCAATAGACTCACTCAATTGATGACTCACAAGTAAATGATCACCTGTTGAAACCGCATAAATGGTCCATAGCAATCCTGCGCCCAATAGTGCAGTAGCTGACTTATTGATTTTTATCGAATGTTCAAGCGTAATTGCGGCATATGTTATTACAAAAATAATAATGAGAGCGCTAAGCATAATATTTAAATGGCAAGTTATTGTTTGTAATTAGATTGTAGCAGATTCGCTAACTGTCAAAAATTTTACCGATTCTTAAAGTTACTTAATAGTAAACGATTGATTAACGGCAAGAACATGTGGGAAATTGTAAGAGCCATTAAAACAGAAAAAATGATGGTTAAATAGCTAATCTGCAAATTATGAAAAAGAAAGAAGTAAGAAAAAAAGGTAACTGGCAAAGTGAAAGCTATTAGGAATATTATCTCTCTAAAAGATTTAATTCCAATATTAATTAAAGCTCTAAGGCCATGAAAAAAACAGAAGTAGAAGGTAAACCAATAAATTGGACTTAAAAGACTAGCGAGAATGACTGTAACTAGAAACTCGAGGACAAGAATAAATTTATCTTTTTTAGTAATACCCTTATGAATGTAAAGTAAGAATAAAAAACTACCGATAAAGATAATTGTAATAAATTTAAGTATCTCAAATACTTTAGGGTTTAAATCTGAATCTACTAAACTATCGAAAATTAATTTAACATCGTTTTCAAAAAAAATGACGGGAAGCAATGTCATAACACAGCCCCAAGAAATCTTAATGCTTTGAGAAGCTCGAACTAAGTATGAAAGATCACTTTGGCCAAAATGGGCCATTGACATTAAGAGTAAAAGCACTAAACCTATCATGGGGCTTTGAAACCACAGAATGAGCCCTAAAAATACAATTAATAAATAAATTAAGAAAGCTAGAGCTTTCAACTTAAACCTGGGAAAAGTTTTCCATATAACAATAGAGTCAGCAGCGCCATGGGAGACACCCAATGACATAATAATTAGGAATAGAATTGCTAGCGATGAATTAACGTCGGCAATATTGAAAGCTGTATTTCGTTGAGTAACAAATATTAAAAAAAGACTTAATATCAAATAAAAAAACTGGTGAATTCTAACCTTATTTAACATATAAGTTAATCAAACCCCTAAGCATTACTAATTTTGGTAATTTCAAAATAATTGCTAAATAATCGAATATCCGTGATTGGTCAGATAAAAATCTTATAGCAGATGAAGTTGGGACTTTTGTAAAAAAAATCCTAAATATTTCAGGGGCTTTTTCAGGGCTAGATCTTAAAACGGAAAGAAAGATTTTATCTAACCAATTTGTAAGATAATTTTCTTTGTGTGCAATCATTTCGTAGCTAAATTCTTTTTTTGCTTTTATTTGGTGAGCCCATAGAGCGATTCGAGTAAAAGCGTATCCGGAAGCAGGTCTTGATGCTCCAGCAAAGTTCCCAATTCTAAAGTAATGATTTTTCATTTTTCTATTAATGTATGGTGACATTGGAAGCACGGCTTTTTCAGTTCTTGTTATTTCTTTGATATTAAACTTCGTTAAAGTAAGTTTATGAATCTTTTCAACTTCTTTGAAATCTATCTCAGAAGAAAAGAAAGTTGTTTCGATCAATGCTTTAGTTTTTGAGAATGGAAGAATATAAGTAAAAATTACATTTTTTTTAGACTCGGCAAAATCCATCAATGTCACGACATTCTCATCAAATATATTTTCGTTCGAAATGATTTCGGAGCCTACAAAAACTTGCTTCAATGACGGATATTTATCATCAAATGTTTTGTTCGGTCTGCTATCTACTATATTTTTGAGTAATATTTTTTTACTCTTTAATTTGACTTCCCAACCATCTTGATTCTTTCTAACATACTTGACTGAATGCCCCTGCCTTACTTGAATACCCTTTTTAGCAAGATTTTTGTATAGTTCGCCAAGAATTGATTCTGAGCTATAACATGCATATCTATACTCGCCCAGATCAATCTTATAAGATTTACCTTTTACCTTAATTTCTATTTGTGACCATTCCTTTTTAGGTTTTGCACTGAAACTTTTTTTGATATCAATCAATCCTGGTCCTGACCAAAAGCTGTATGTTTTGTCGCTTTTAGTATTGATATCCTTTTCAAATAAAATGAAATTATTAATTTTTTTACTAAGAAGAGAGTTGCCAAGAGTTAATCCAGATAAACCAGCACCAATAATTCCAATATCAAATTTTTGTTTCATATATTAAAAGTGGCAGTCTGGAAGGGTAGTTATAAATTTATGCAGGCTCTTATTATGCGGTTTTAATTTAACTTGAAAAGTAATAAGAAATTTAGCAATAACCTTCAATGTTATCAATAGCTTAGAAAAATTACTTACATAGCACCTTTTTTCTTTGTGCTGATATTGAGTCTGAATTAACTGATATCCAATTTGCTGGTAGAGTGCAGAAGCTAATTTAACTGCAAGAGCTGCTCCCCGGGGAAGGTGATCAATCGCCTGACTAGCGCTAGCAAAATAAATATTAGCTAAATTAATAATTTTTTTTCGAGTTAAATCTATTTTTGCGGCAGTTTTTTTTGTTGGATGAGCTATGTCTTCGGGTGAGTGTTTACCAATGAGAGTCTCAGGAAGATAAATCCTTTTTCGCGCACTATCTTCATAAATATCCCGAGAAATATTAACCAATTGCATTGCAATGCCTAAATCGATTGCAAAATATCTCATTTTTTTATCTTTTACACCAAAAATGTCACAAACCATCAATCCAACGGTACCTGCAACTTGGTAACAATAAATAATTAAAGCCTTTTCTGATTTGAATGAGGCAAATTTAATATCAGATATCTGTCCATTCAAAAACATTTTTACAAGCTTTTGATTCGGCCAATTTTCCTTTGGGATATTATTTAATACATTAATGACCGGATGAGGCTTGCCTTTATTCCAGGCATCAATAAATATGAGAAGCTTTTTTTTTGCAATATTTAAGTTTTTAGCTTCGTCGACCATGTCATCTATTTTTCGACAGAAGCTATAGATAGAGTAAATCGCTTGCATTTTTACGTTATCAAGAAAAAAAGATGCCCAATAAAAGGTTTTTCCATGCTTACGCATCAATAAATTATTCTCCATGTTATGGAATCAATTTATCTATGACCTTGGCTGAATTAAGAACACCCGGAACACCTGCTCCTGGGTGAGTCCCAGCACCTACGTAAAAAAGGTTCTGATATAAATCATCTTTATTGTGCGTTCTAAACCATGCTGATTGCCTAAATAACGGCGCTATAGAAAATCCTGAGCCAAAAGGTGTGTTGTAATCCTGTAAAAAATCCTCAGGGGTCATAACAAATGATTCGCAAATATTTTCTCTGAGTTTTGGCATCATGGTTTGCTCTAGAGCCTGAATAATAGATTGTGTAAATGCCGACGCCTCATCTTTCCAGCTAATATTTCCTTTCAAATTTGGCACTGGCACTAGCGCATAAAAACTATCGCAGCCTATAGGTGCGAAATCAGGATCAGTTGCTGTTGGCCTATGAAGGTAAATAGAAAAATCCTCGGATAGCTTATAGCGGTCAAAGATGTCGCTCAGCAATTCTTTATAACGAGGTCCCATCCAAATAGTATGGTGAGCAATATTGTCATATTTGACTTTTGTTCCAAAGAAAAGAACAAATAAACCCATTGAGTGCTTTGCTGTTTTTTGTACAAATTTATTATGAAGCGAAATTTTCTTACGCCCTATTAAATTACTATTTGTATAAATAGGGTCTGCATTTGTAATTAAATAATCAGTTTTGTAAAATTTGCCTTCTTCAGTTTCTATACCTTCAACCATTTTTTCACTAGTAATAATTTTCTTAATTTCACTATTGAGAAATATGTTTATACCCTTACGCTCCATAAGCATCTTTAGCTGAGATATGATTTCTCCAGTGCCTCCTTTGGCAAAAAATACTCCCCATTTTTTTTCAAGCGCATGAATAAGAGCATAAATTGAAGTGGTATTAAAAGGGTTACCTCCAACAAGCAATGGCTGAATTGAGAATGCTTGCCTTAAATTTGGATGTTTTAGATAGCTTGAGACAAATTGATAAACTGATTGATAGCCCTTTAATTTAATAATATCGGGGGTATATCGAATTAAACTGCTAAATTTATGAAAAGGCTGGTCAGCAAGCTTGAGATAGCCTACTTCAAATATTTTCTCAGCATGCTGAAGCATTTTAAGATAGCCATTGACGTCTCTAGGCTCAATAGCTTTTATTTGCTCTAATAGCTGATCTTGATCTGGGCCATAATTGAAAAATGTCCCGTCATGGAATCTAAAGCGATACCAAGGATCTAGAGGAATAAATTTAATAAAATCATCAATGTCTTCATTAAATATTTCAAATAACTCCCTAAAAAGGTAAGGCGCAGTAATTACTGTGGGGCCTGCGTCATAAACAAAGCCATTTCGACTAAACTGCCTTGCTCTTCCGCCAATTTGATCTAATTTTTCATGTAAATCCACTTCATAGCCCTTCGCCCTCATTCGCAAGGCTGCGGCTATGCCACCAAAACCACTTCCAATCACAATTATTTTTTTATTTTGCATATATAAATTGGCTAGCTTTTTTGTCTATTCCTTCACAAAGAGAAGAAATAATAGGTCTTATGACTATTGGCATAAGGTGTAAAGAATCTTTTATATTTACTAATATCAATTGAATCCTATCGATTAAATCATCTTTAATATTTGAAGAAATTAAAAATTGCTTAAGCTCTTCTTTATTTTTTTTAAGAAAATTAATTTCTTTTTCAGAAGACTTTTCTTTAATTAAAACTACCAATGCATTCATTCTTTCAAACTTAATATCTGTGGGAATTTCATTAGCTTGATTTAATAAAATATTTTCCAAGTCATTCACAATTTGGTAAGCAAGTCCTATTTCGTCTGTTATTTTTCTTAAATTAATATAATAAGGCTCACCTAGCTCGGCACATTTAAACATCCCCATCATAGGCAAACAAATAAGTGGTGATGTTTTTGCCATAGCAACATTCTTATAGTCTTCCCAACCTAAGTTTAAGAAGTTTGTGCTGAGATCTCCTGATTGGCCAAAAACAATTTCCTTCACAGTACCTGAAAGCAACCCTAGCAAGATATTTTGATGCCAGCCTTGTTCAATTTCAGTAATTTTTTTAAAGGATTCTGCTATTAAATAATCTCCAGTGCATATAGCAGCGGGTATACCAAAATTTTTCCATACACTTACTTTCCCCCTTCTAATTTCATCGCTGTCACAAATGTCATCATGGAGAAGTGAGGCGCTATGAATTAACTCACAAACAACTGCCCAAATAATTGCTGTATGCTTTGACAGTCCTAAGGCTTCACCGGTAGAAAGCGCTAAGTGAGAGCGAATTAATTTTCCTTCTGATTCCCCATGCCAATTAAGCCATAGAGATAAATTCTTTTCATTCACCTCAAAAGACTTGGCTAAATGTTTTTTAACGCTCTCTAGTGAATCGCTTTCATTTGAAATCATAATGAGTCTTATTTAAAAGAATATATGTAGAAAATATATCTGTTTGTCAAAGACTTAACTAAGCGCCAATTTCTGACTTTCTTTGCGCAATAATATAAATCAAAATACCAAAAACTGATTTAGCAACTATATCAACAACAGTGAACCCAACCTGGATGCTTACGAATGCCGACAGCCCGAATAAAGGCAGGATATATACAAGCGGATAAAACGACCAAGACAGAATAATAAGTAATCTTGTTTTTTTGAATAATGGCTGAACAACTAAAGGTTGAGTCTTGATTGATGCACCTACTCCTTTAATCATTTCGTACAATATATAAGAAAATGGGATCATTGCTAAAACCCACCAAATAACCTTAGCAAATCCAATTGTAAGGGTTTCCCCGGGATAACCGAGAATCACCATAAACGCAGCGGCTAACGTTAGCGCCAGCCCTTTTTTGTATGTTTCTGCATGAGGCAATCTTAAGACTAAAACAAATTCTAGAAGTAATAGGGGAACGGTTAATAGCCAATCAACATATCGATATGCATTATTAAATTGCATGCCACTTTGTATGACTAAACCATCTTTTAATACATAAGCGCTATTGAAGCTCTCAAAGATTCTTAAGTAATGGTAGGTTGTAATTAAACAAACAAGCCCCGAAAGAGTTAATGCGGTTTTGTATGCGGGGGAAACTTGTGATCTTTGAAGGAGGAAAAATACGGTTGATGCTCCAAAAGCAGCGATTGCAAATGAGATTGCGTTATAAACTAAATTGAACTCATCTATGCTCATGGGATTAGTGTATCGATTTTATTGTCTTAAGCTATTGATATTATTAAATATAATCAGTAAAAATAAAAAAACTGTGCAGCCAAAGCTGCACAGTTTTTTAAAAAATTACATACTTATTTTGATTCTGATACTGCTACAGACCAAATAATTACACCGAAAGCAATTTTGTTTAAAACGTCAGCTAAGTTATAGATGATGTTTAATGATGCCATGCTGCTTGCAGGATCTGAACCAGTTAAATAACCAAAGTAATAACCTAATGGGTAAATTGCCCAACCAAATGTAACAATTAATCGCATTGTATTGAAAGCTTTTTGCACTGTTGCTGGGGCTTTGTTTGCATTGATCTTACCTGCTTCACCAGCGAAAATTTCGTAGAGGATATAAGCCCATCCAAGCATACCAATAATGAATGATGTCATAACATCTGCGTAACCAGCTTCACCAGCATAACCACCGCCAAGCATAACTAAAGTACCAATTAAAAGCCTCCAAAAAACGCCGTTGGAAACTTTAGTAATGGCTGAAAGAACTAAATAGAATTCAATCATTAATAAAGGCACTGTAATTAACCAATCAATATATCTATACACTGTTGGTGTTGATCCTGTTGCAACCCACACGTCACGCATATAGAAATAGTGAACAGCTGCTACTAATGTAACTAAACCAGATACAGTAAGAGAAGTTTTCCACTTACCGGCTACACGATCTCTTTCAAGGAAGAAAAAAGCAGTTGAAGCAACTAATGCCATTGAAATTAGCCAAAAAGAAATACCAACGAAATCATTTGCTTGGAGAACTTGAGCTCCATGGCTCTCTGCAAAAGCTAATGTTGATAAGCCTAATAAAGACAATCCTAATAAGCATTTATTTTTTACGGATTTAAAAAAATCTTGAAACATAGGAACCTCCTAATGGTTGATAGAAAACAACTTGCAATAACTAAAAATAATTAACTGTTGTTTTAGTAAATTATCTTCTTGTGAGTTTAGCCTGTGATTTGTATTTTTCAAAATATTTTAATTTTATTCATGGTAACCATGACCCATAATTAAATAATGGGTATAAATAAATACGCTTTAACATATTGATTATTATAAAAAAGTCACTCGAAGCAACCTAAAAACTTTTGACCTTTAAGTTAAATGCTATCAATAGTTTACATATTTCGTATATTTTATAAAAAATGAATTTTTGTGAGCATTTTTAGTCAAGAAAGTAAGCAATAAGCTGAAATATTGCTCGATTGGCTCCAAATTTTCCCCCGAATGGTTTGGAGCCTTTCTCATTTTGAAATTAAGAAAATTATGATAAAAATCCTTTACGATCAACATTGTAGCCTTTGTTCAAAAGAGATTAATTACTATAGATCAATCGCACCAAAAGGTATTTTCATGTGGTGCAATCTTCATAAACACAACAAATTGCTGAGAAAATACGGTATTACGTATAACGATGCTTTATTAAGTCTTCACGCTATCGACGACAAAGATAGAATTTATAGGGGTATAGATGCATTTTGCCTTATATGGAATAACTTAAAAAAATGGAGATTATTAAGTTTTATAATCAAGCTGCCACTGATTTACTTTATCAGTAAAATTTTCTACTCATATTTTGCTCAATGGCGTTTTAATAAAATGAAATATTGCAAGGTGAGCTAGTTGTCTTTAATTATCGGCATCGATGGATGTAAGTCTGGTTGGTTTGCAGTTTGGCAAAATCAAGATGAAGCTATTGAAACTGCAATTTTTCAAAGCATGAATAATCTCAAGGATTTTTTTATTAAGTCCAACCAGTTAATTATCGGTATTGATATGCCTGTAATCTTATCTGAAGTGATGCCTCGAGAAGCTGACCAATTAGCTAGAAAGCTTTTGGGTAAAAAAGCCTCTTCTATTTTTACAGCGCCTACGCCAGAAATGCTCGAACAACCGAATTATGAAAAAGCATCCCTTGTATCAAAAAAACTGATTGGTAAATCAATGTCACTTCAATCTTGGTATTTGTTTCCTAAAATAAGAGATGTCCAAACTGTGCTTCATCATGAGGATATAAAAATATTCGAAATACATCCAGAAGTTAGCTTTAGGGCTATGAACAATGAAAATGTAATCATTGAAAGTAAAAAGACAGCTGAAGGCTTCAAAATAAGAAAGTTTCTTCTTGATAAACATTTTTTAAACTTTAATTTTGATGCCATCAGAAATAAATACCAAAAAAAAGATGTGATGGATAATGATATTTTAGATGCCCTCGTTGTTCTTTGGAGCACAAAAAGGATAGTCAATAATCAAGCTTTATATTTACCAGAAAAACCAGAAAAACTAAATATGCAAATCGTTTACTAATGATTTACTTCATAAAAATTATTATCGCGGTCCTAGTGATTGTACTTGTGACTGAATTAAGTAAGAAAGATACAAAAATAGCTGCACTTTTACTGGCACTCCCAATTATTTCTTTTACTGCTTACACTATGATTTGGTTTGAAAGTAAGGATACCGACAAAATTGCTAAGTTAGCCAATGAAAATTTTATTTACGTATTGCCAGTCATGCCAGTATTACCTTTATTAAGCTGGATGCTTAAAAATGGCTTCGGATATTTCACTTCGCTGATTACGGTAACTATACTGATGATTATACTTTTTTATTTGTTACAAAAAATTCTATAAATGATATGGCATCAATTAATATACGACACATGGAAAAATACAATTTACTGCTTCTTAATACGTGAACTTTTAGCAGCTCTCTCGTAAAAATCATCTGGTTTATTTTTCACCCAATTAATAAACGTTTGCATATCTGAATGATTTCTTAATGACTCTGCAGTATTCAATACTTTAGCGAGTTCATTTTCTTTAAATAACGCATGAATTTGTTTATGACAGATTCGGTGAAGATATTCAAAAGATTTTCCACCCTTAGATTTTGGTATTAAATGGTGTGCATCTTTTTGAGATTCTGGAATACTTCGTCCGCATATCGGACATATGACTGGATCTAAAATGATCTCTGAAAATACGGGTGGTAAAAGTTTTTTTCTGATTTTTCCGATCATGCTTAATTTTTATGGCGCTTGCAGCGCTCTGAACAGTATTTCACATCATTCCAAACAAGCTGCCACTTCTTTCTCCAAGAAAAAGGTTTTTGACAAACAAGGCAAATTTTTGTTGGTAAGTTTTCTTTTTTTACCATTCTCATAATAATTAACGACTAATTTTATATTGAGTTTTGCAGTGATCTCGCTTAATGTCAGGTGATCTAAGTTTTAAATGCTTGCTTGATTTTTCTTTAACGCGCTTTCTCCATAATCGATATGAAGAGGGCTTAAGTTGTGCCTGCATAATCCTCATTAAAGACGGTTCATCTAATTGGTAGGTCTTTAAAATGGCTTCAAAAGGTGTTCTATCTTCCCAAGCCATTTCAATAAGCCTGGACATATCTGCTTCTGTTAATACAATCTCTTTATTTGACATCAGGCTTAATTTAATAAGTATTTAATAAAAGCAGCAATGCCTAATACATAAAATGCTGATCCAATACCGCATCTAAAAGCCATATGCCAATTATATTTACATTTTTTCTTTGCCATTTTTTTATCTTTCTTGTTAATTTAAGTATCTAGATATGTTTCTTTCTTTTAAAGTTCAATACTGTTTGATCTTTACTTACACGTATCTATTTCATCCGGCCAAAAAACTTATCCTTTAAAATTCTGTCAAAGTATCAAATACTATAAGATATCAATTTATAACAAATTAACCCAGCTTTCTATATTTAAAATAGTTAAAACTAAGTATGACTAACATGAAAAAAATACCAGCTTCAGACATTACTCCTGAACATATTTATAATGATCGCAGAAATTTTATAAAAAATTTAGGTTTAATTTTAAGCTCCTCTGCACTATCAACATTTGCCAACACTAGCTTTGGAGCTCTCAATTCCCTTCCTTCATTTGCGCAAGCAAAAAACCACGGCAATGAAAAGCTAACTTCTCTTAAAGATATTACAAGCTATAACAATTATTATGAATTTGGCACTTCAAAATCAGATCCGCATGACCATGCAGATTTATTAAAAATTGATCCATGGTCGATTTCGATTGAAGGCTCTGTTGCTAAGCCCTTAAAACTCGATGTGGATGAGCTTATTAAACTTATACCAATAGAAGAGCGAATCTATAGACTTCGCTGTGTTGAAGGTTGGTCTATGGTTATTCCTTGGGTAGGTATTCCATTACATTCATTACTTAAGAAAGTCTCTCCAACTGGAAATGCTAAATATGTTGAATTTGTATCTCTAAAGCGACCAAGCGAGATGATCGGCCAAAAAGATGACATGCTAGATTGGCCATACACTGAAGGACTAAGATTAGATGAGGCTATGCATCCACTTACTATTTTAGCAGTTGGCTTATATGGAAAAGTTTTACCTAAGCAAAATGGCGCGCCTATTAGATTAGTTGTACCTTGGAAATATGGTTTTAAAAGCATTAAAGCTATCACCAAAATCAGATTAGTAGAAAAAATGCCTGTCTCCACATGGATGAAAGCCAATTCCAAAGAGTATGGATTTTTTGCCAATGTTAATCCCGAAGTAGATCATCCTCGATGGAGTCAAGCAACTGAAAGAAGGATTGGGGAAAGTCTATTGGCGCCAAGGCTTAAAACAGAAATGTTTAATGGTTATCAAAAAGAAGTAGCTCATCTTTATCAAGGCATGGATTTAAGTAAGTATTTTTAATCTACCTTGAAATTGAATCAATCATATGTCAAGCGTTTAATCTTTATCGCAAGCCTCTGGCCAATTCTTTCATTAGGCATTGCTATCTTTCAAAGTAATCTTGGGGCAAACCCAGTTGAATTTATTGAGCGTCACTTTGGTAAGTGGGCGCTTATTTTTTTATGCTTAACATTAAGCATGACCCCTTTAAGAAAAATTACAAATATTAGTGAGTGGATTTTATATAGAAGAATGTTAGGGCTTTTTGTGTTTTTCTATGCCTCAATTCATCTCCTCTGCTATATAGGGCTAGATTATCAGTTTGCATGGGTAGATATCAAAAATGATATTATTAAACATCGTTATGTGTTGGTAGGTTTTTTAGCTTGGCTTTTATTACTGCCATTAGCTATCACTTCTTCAGACAAGATGATAAGAAGGCTTAAAGTGAATTGGAAAAGATTGCATCGCCTCAGTTATGTCATAGCTATACTAGGTGTTCTTCATTTTATATGGCTAGTCAAAAAAGATTTAACAGAGCCACTTATTTATGCCGTGATCGTTTCGATATTACTTATATTAAGATTAAATATTTTCAACCGTAAAAAAATTAATCATTAAAAATACTTTTCCAAATAGATACAACCTCAGCCGGGTGATCAGTAACTTCAGAATGCTTTATTCTTCCATCTAATTTAGCCTCAAGACCTAATTGATGTTGAAGTTCTCTATATCGTCGATAAGCACTGATGAGTTTTTTGGCTGCGAGAGCTTCCATTAAATTTTTTTCACTAAAAAGATTAAGTAATCCAATATTGCCTATATTAGGAGTAAGTGCCTTATTTGAAGAACCAAAAGCTAATACAAAATATTGCACAATAAATTCAATATCAATAATTCCTCCGCGATCTTGTTTTAAATCGAAAAGCTCACGATTAACTTTGTGTTTTTCGAGCATTCTTTCACGCATGTCCACTACATCTATCTTTAACTGCTTTATATCTCTTTGGGTTTCTAGAATATCGAGTCGAACCTTTTCAAATTGATTGCCTATTCCTACATCTCCAGCACAAAAGCGTGCCCGGGTAATTGCTTGATGCTCCCATGTCCAGGCTCTCTTTAATTGATAATCTCTAAAAGCATCAATGGAACTCACTAATAGGCCACTCGCCCCGTCAGGTCTTAATGCAAGGTCAATATCATAAAGAACGCCTGATGAGGAATAAGTGTTGAGCCAACTATTGATCCGCTGTGCAAATCTTGCATATTTTTCAGCCATGCCATCTCGTTTATCATCATAGATAAAGACAATATCTAGATCCGAGGTATAGCTCATTTCTTTACCGCCGAATTTCCCATAAGCAATGACAGCAAATTTAGGTGGGTCATTTTGCTCTGGATACATATGACCCCATACCAATAAAAGTGTTTCTTCTATAAGTAAGTCAGCAAGCTCAGTTAAGTAATCAGAGAGATTTTCTACTGACACATCACCTATCACTTCTAAGGCAGCCAACTTAAAAATGTTGGCGTGCTTAATATTGCGCATGATATTCATTTGCAGCTCGATATCGTCTTTAGCCTCTAATAAATCTTTATGAAGCTTTTCTTTTACTGCTACAAAATCAGGCTTTGTATAAAAATGATTAATATCAAGTAATTCATCAATCAATATCGGATGCTGAATAAGATATTGTGTAAGCCATGGGCCCGCTTTAGATAGTTTAATAAGTATCTTTAATGCGCTTGGATTTTCAGTGAGCATAGCAAGATAACTCGCACGCCTACATATACTCTCTAAAATTGAAATGATTCTGATGAACGTTGAATCTGAATTAGAAGCAGAAGAAACTTCATAGATAATTAAAGGTATTAGGAGGTCGAATCGTTGTCGACTCACTTCAGGCAAATGAAGGTAACGGGAACTATGCTTTAATCCGTCAATAACTTGATAGGTCTCATGAGGTAATTTAAAGCCTAAGCTCTTTAGATGCTTATGCGCATCTTCTAAACTTAAGGTCCCATTCCAAAGCGCTTTAGTTGAATTTAATTGAGGTGAATCTTGATCTTTAATTGTTTCTTTAAAAACTTCATCAAAATAAAATTCTACATTGGCTCTGTGAGTTTCAAGATCTTGATAAAACATATTCCAGTCTTGGTATTGCATAGATTTAACTAACCTTAATTTACCCTCGTCTGATTTTGGTAACTCTTGTGTTTGCATATCTTCCATATACTGCAGTCTATGCTCTAGATTTCTTAAGAACTCATAAGCCTTAGTTAATAAATTAACTCCGTCTTTAGATAATAAATTTTTAGTTTCAAGAACTGCTAATGTAGGTAAAAGTGATTTAAGTCTTAATGACTTATCTTGGCCACCTCTGATCAACTGATAAACTTGTGCAATAAACTCAATCTTTCGAATGCCACCTCGACCAACTTTAATATTTTCTTGAATGCCTTTTTTATTTACATCATTTTGAATCTGAGTTTTTAAATCACGCATAGAATTCAATGCACCGTAATCTAAATATTTTCTGTAAACAAATGGCTCAATAATTTTACTAAGCTCTATCTGAGGCCCAACAATAACTCGACCCTTGACCCATGCATATCTTTCCCATTCTCGTCCGTATTTTTGATAGTAATCTTCTAGCATCTGATAGCTACATGCAATCTGACCCTCAGAACCAAAAGGTCTTAATTGCATATCTACACGAAATACAAAACCATCTTCTGTAATATCATTAAGACTCGATATGATCTTTTTACAAAGCTTGATAAAGAAGCTTTGATTGCTGATAGACGCATTACTTTTAGTATCTCCCTCTTCTGGATATGCAAAGATTAGGTCAATATCAGACGATACATTAAGCTCTGCTCCACCTAGCTTTCCCATGGCGACAATACTTAATTGCTGCTCTTTACCGTTTAATCCTATCGGAGAGCCATGCATAGACTTAAGGAAATTAAAATGAAATTGATGTGCATGAAGTAGGGTAATTTCAGCAAGCTCAGTGACTGACTTTAGGATCTCATTTAAATCAGCTAATTTATTCAGGTCACGAAGAATAATATTTGCTATCACTTGCTGACGAAGTTTACGAAGAGATTTATTTAAACTTATCTCATCAGAAATTTTGCGGTCATCTAACCATGATTCCATTTCTTGCCGACTAAATGGATGGCTCATATGTTGAAGTGAGGATTGTTCTAGCTCTTTGTCTGCCTCAAATAGCCTTTTTATAAAAGGTGAGCAATGGTAGGTATAAGCAAGATCCTTACTTAACCATTGATTTAATTGTGATTGATTAGATGTTGACATTAAGCATTTAGTTAATTTGTATCTTTCATAACTTAGAAATTAACACAAAATTAAGCTTTTGCTTGCACACCCCTTTTACTCCCAGCTAAAATATACTTTTTAGCGACATCTACAAATACCGAAACTTCTTACCATTAATTAAGCTTATGCTCCGACAAACTATAATTTTTTCATTCTTTGTACTGACTTTAATAATCTCATTAACTTCTTACGCGGGTGGAGAGTCTACCTATAAATCAATTTGTATAGCTTGTCATGCTTCTGGCTTGAATGGGGCTCCTAAATTTCAGAATAATCTCGCGTGGGCGCCTATTATTAAGGAAGGCAAAGTTCATGTTATTGCTGAAGCTTATAACGGCGTCAGAAAAATGCCAGCTAAAGGTGGAAAGCCTGATTTAACTCTAGAGGATTTCTCGGAGGCTTTAATTTATATGGTTAATTCTTCTGGTGGCAATTGGAGCAAACCAACTGAGCAAGAGTTTATCCAAATTAGAAATAATATTTCGAAGCTTAGTGCTAAAAGAAAACCAGTTTAAGAGCCTCAGAAGTTTTAACGCCCTACAACGCTACCCTATCACTGTCTCAAAAAAATCTGTAATTAGGGCTTACCTCTAACCCTGATAGGTTTTATTATTGATAAGTAATACTTATCACACACTTAAAAACAATTCATTGGATTTATCTAAACAAGACACATAGAATTCATTCATACAAACTATTTGTAAGGAAATGAAAATGAAATCAAAAAAAGAAATTAAAGCATCTAAAATTTTAGAGAAAAATGAAAATTTAAAAAATTCAAACATGTCAAAAAACATAGATGAAAATAATGATGAAAATAATTTTGTATGTAAGCACAATGACAAAGACTGTTGGCATCGATATTCATCAGCAATGGGCGATTGTGTGTAATTATTATTGAGAAAACTGTGAAATATAAAAATGAAGACGAAAACTCAATCGGCTGAAATTTAATCCAGTGCCTCTATTACAGCCATGGCATGTTGGGATCCAAAAAAAATTAAGGAAATTATGGTGAACTAATGCAGGGAAAACTGCACCAATACGTGTCTGTGTATTAATTTACAAATATAAAAGCTTTAAAATATTTAAAGAAATATAGCGAAAACTAAAAGCTGGCAACTGCCAGCTTTTAGTTTGTAATAAAACAACGCGTTAGTTTAAGCCCATCATAACCATTACTAGCAAAGCCATAAATTTAATGAGCACCTATTTAAATCGCAGCACACTCCTAGACACCCAGGAAGCAACGGCCTTGCGTGAGCAAATTCGCCAGTACTTTCATCAAACTGCAGATTTATATGAGAGCTTGTTTCAGACATTAGTTAGTGATGAAGCCTATTATGTGAACTCTATTAAATTGAGGCATCCGCTGATTTTTTATTATGGCCATACTAATACTTTTTTTATTAATAAATTAATTTTAGCAGGCTTAATCACTGAGCGCGTCAATCCTCAATTTGAATCGATGTTTGCTGTGGGTGTAGATGAAATGGGCTGGGACGATATCAATGCGCAAAATTATAATTGGCCCACGCCTTTAGAGGTTAAAACTTACCGCGCCAGCGTGCGCAAAGTGGTTGATCAATTAATTTGTACATTGCCACTTAACCTACCTATGGATTGGGAGAATCAATGGTGGACGATTTTAATGGGCATAGAGCATGAGCGTATTCATTTAGAAACCAGCTCAGTATTAATACGCCAACATGCTTTGCACTATGTGCAAAAAAAAGACACTTGGCGATCATGTTCAGCGATAGACACCGCAGCGCCTTCCAATAGTTTGGTAGACATACCACCTAGACTAATTACATTAAGTAAATCTCCCGAACATTACGGCTGGGATAATGAGTACGGTAATTTTGAAAGTGAATGCACAGCGTTTCAGGCAGCAAAATACTTAACCTCTAATGCGGAGTTTCTTGCTTTTGTCGAAGCCGGCGGGTACAAAGACGACTCATATTGGCAGGAAGAAGGATTAGCTTGGCGGCATTACGCTCAAGCAATGCATCCAACTTTCTGGGTACAACAAGGCGATGTTTGGAAACTCAGATTAATGACGGAAGAAGTTGCTATGCCTTGGAGCTGGCCAGTCGAAGTCAACTACCACGAAGCAAAAGCCTTTTGCAATTGGCACTCTGCTAATACGGGAAAGCAAGTGCGTATGCCCTCAGAGCACGAGTGGTATAGCCTCTATGCCCATGCTGGCTTGTCAGATGAAAAAGTAAGAGGTAGTATGAACGCAAATCTATTTTTAGACCATTACGCTTCCTCTTGTCCGGTCAATACATATGCACACGGTGATTTGTATGATGTGGTTGGTAATGTTTGGCAATGGACAGAAACTCCTATTTTTCCGTTTGATGGGTTTAAGGTGCACCCCTTATATGATGATTTCTCCACACCCACATTCGATGGTCGTCATAACATTATTAAAGGCGGTTCGTGGATAGCCTCTGGCAACGAAGCTTTAAAAGATGCACGTTACGCATTTCGCCGACATTTTTTTCAACACGCAGGATTCCGCTATATTGTGACTGATACTCCTTTACAAATTCATGCTTCGCATTACGAAACTGATAAACAACTTTCAGAATATGCTGAGTTTCATTATGGTGATATTTACTATGGTGTGCCAAATTTTCCTAAAGCGCTGAGTGATTTTGCAGTTCAACACTTACACACACGACCCGCCAAAAAGGCCTTGGATTTGGGATGCGCCACTGGCCGCGCTTCGTTTGAGTTAGCAAAGCATTTTGACCATGTCACTGGTATCGATTTTTCCGCACGGTTTATTGGTTTAGCGCTAAAACTAGTCCAACAAGGCATACTGCGTTACACCATGGTGAACGAAGGTGATTTAGTGAGCTACCAGGAACGCAGTCTAGCTGAACTTAAATTAACGGATGTGGCGCACAAAGTCGACTTTTGGCAAGGTGATGCCTGCAATCTTAAGCCACAATTTACTGGCTACGATTTTATACTGGCTGCCAATTTAATTGATCGTCTTTACAACCCGCGTGATTTTTTAAGCAATATTCACCATAGGTTAAATATAGGCGGCGTCTTAATGATCACCTCACCCTACACCTGGCTAGAAGAACACACGCCACGCGACCAATGGATAGGTGGCTACAAGCAAGACGGCGAAAATGTCAGCACTATAGATGGTCTCAAAGCACTGCTCGGTGAACACTTTAAGCTTATGCAATCACCCATTGAAATTCCTTTTGTAATTCGTGAAACACGCCATAAATTCCAACACAGCTTGTCCGAAGTGACCTTGTGGGAACGCATGCGCTGATGCAACGCTTTGACAAAACCATTCCACGGGAGGTTAGTGCATCGCTAAAATATGATGGCAGGCTTGAAACATTTGGCACGAATGATATCTTGCCAATGTGGGTCGCTGACATGGATTTTGCGGTGCCCGATGCTGTTACAAAAGCATTACAAGCAAGAGCCAGCCATCCCATATACGGATATTCAATTGCACCTGAGGGTCTCTATCAAGCTCTAATCGATTGGTTACTTGCAAAGCATCAATGGCCAGTAAAACGCGAGTGGATAGTACTGACCCCTGGCGTGGTACCTTCCTTAAACTTGGTTGTGGCAGCATTAACAGCAGAAAATGCAGGTGTGATAGTCCAGCCCCCAGTATATTTCCCCTTTCTATCTGCGGTAAAAGATCAGCATCGTCGTTTGATAGAAAACCCCTTGATTTTAGAAGAAGATGATTTGGGTAATTTGCATTACCAAATGGATCTTTCACAGCTAGATACCTGCTCTAAAGAAGCGAGCTTACTAATGTTTTGCTCACCTCACAATCCAGTCGGACGGGTTTGGTTAAAAGAGGAGTTACTAGCCCTATTGGCTGTAGCCAAAAAGCACAATTTAATTATTCTAGCCGATGAAATTCATGCAGATTTGGTGTATGCCAATATGCAACATCACACACTAAGTCGCCTTGCTTTTGAGAATGCTCCAGCACCATCAAGCATAGATGCGCCTCACGCTATCATCACAGCCGTTTCGCCCAGCAAAACCTTTAATATCCCAGGCTTGGGACTTTCTGCATTAATCATACCCGATGCCAATTACCGTCAAACCATCCAATCACATCTTACTAAGATCGCTGTTTCAGTGACCAACCCATTTAGTATGATTGCGTTTGAAGCCGCCTACCGTGGCGGGGCTGACTGGTTAAGTGAATTAATGGCTTACCTTCAAGCGACGCGTGATGAGGCTGTTGCGTTTATTCGTGCGCATATACCAAAAATAAATGTGGTGTGCCCAGAAGGTACCTATCTACTTTGGCTAGATTGTAGAAAATTAAACCTAGATGACAAAGCATTAGCGCTATTTTTTGTGCAAGAAGCGCAGTTAGGTTTATCCAGTGGTGCGATGTTTGGTCGTGGTGGCAAGGGTTTTATGCGCATGAACATAGGCACTCCCAGAGCAAATGTCATGAAAGCGCTTAATCGTTTGAAATCTGCCTTGTCGTGATTTGATGCTTTTACTGTTCACTCTTAAAGCCAAGGCTGTTTCACCCTTTTATCTCTAAGTTACCTTATTGACACAAAGACTTTTTTTTAACTTCTTTATTAACTTTTACTTGCACCCTCTAAGCCACGCCTATGCACTCCTCTAAAATAGAAAATAACGTTAAAGAAAAAAAGCAGCGTCATCAAGACTGGAAAGTTATCAAGAACTTATTGCCTTACATAAAAGCTTACAAAGCACGTATTATTTTTACGCTTATATGCTTAGTGTTAGCGAAGATGGCTAACTTGGGTGTACCTATTATGCTCAAGAATATAGTAGATGCGATGAGCATTACTTCAACACCAAAAGCATTACTGGTAGTGCCCGTGAGCTTAATTGTGGCTTATGGTTTGTTGCGCCTTTCAGCCTCACTATTTGCAGAGTTGCGAGAGTTAATTTTTTCTAAAGTCACTGAGCAAGCTGTAAGGCAAGTAGGTTTACAAGTGTTTAATCATCTCCATGCCTTATCTTTACGTTTCCACTTGTCTCGTCAAACAGGGGGTATGACACGAGATATTGAACGTGGCACGCGCGGCATTCAATCCCTCATCTCGTATTCTCTTTACAGTATTATTCCAACCTTAATCGAACTTGCTATGGTGTTAGGGTACCTTTTATTTGCTTACGATGTTAGGTTTGTATTGGTGACGTTTATTGCACTTATTTGTTATGTGGTATTTACAGTGGTTGTTACAGAGTGGCGAACAAACTTTCGACGAGAAATGAATAGTCTTGACTCACAGGCCAACCAAAGTGCTGTAGATACTTTAATTAATTTTGAAACAGTTAAGTATTTTGGCAACGAACAGTTTGAATCTGCACGTTATGATGTCAGCCTAAAAAAATATGCACACGCTGTTATTAAATCGCAAAAGTCATTAGCTTTTTTAAACTTTGGTCAGCAAATTATTATCGTTTTTGGATTGGTATGTATTTTAGGTTTGGCTAGTCAAGGAGTTGCAAAACAAGAAATGACCATTGGTGATTTAGTATTAGTGAATGTGCTAATGATACAACTCTACATACCACTTAACTTTCTCGGTGTGCTCTACCGTGAAATGAAGCAATCGTTAACTGATATAGACCGAATGTTTAGCTTACTAGAAACGGATCAAGAAATTTCTGATCTACCAAACGCAACAGCATTGCAAATAAAATCTCCAAAGATAGGACCGCATGTTTGTTTTAAAGACGTTAGTTTTTATTACGAAAAAAACCGCGGCATATTAAATCAAGTATCGTTTGAAATATTACCAGGCCAAACAACTGCCGTTGTTGGTCATAGCGGTGCCGGAAAAAGTACTTTAGGTCGACTGATATTTCGTTTTTATGACGTGCAATCGGGTGCCATTTATTTGGACGACCAAGACATCAAAACGGTTAAGCAAGCAGGTCTTAGACAGGCTATAGGTATAGTGCCGCAAGATACGGTGCTGTTTAACGACACCATAGGATTTAATATTGCCTACGGTAAGCCCGGTGCGAGTCAATCTGCCATAGAAGCAGCAGCTCAATCTGCCCAAATCCATGATTTTATTTGTAGCCTACCAAATGGTTACAACACCAATGTTGGTGAGCGAGGCCTAAAGCTCTCTGGTGGCGAAAAGCAGCGCGTTGCTATTGCAAGAACACTGCTAAAAAATCCTTCCTTACTTGTCTTTGACGAAGCGACCTCGGCGTTGGATTCTGAAACGGAACGCAGCATTCAAAAAGAATTAAACGAGTTAGCTAAAAATCGCACGACATTAATCATCGCGCATCGCCTTTCAACCATCACACATGCCCATCAGATTTTAGTCATGGAAGCAGGCAGTATTATTGAACGCGGCACCCATGAATTACTTCTAAAGGATGGTCAGCGCTATGCCGAAATGTGGCGTGTGCAGCAAAGCCAGATTCATTCATAAGCAATGTGATTAAGTTCTTTATTGAACAAGCAAGGTCAGGCAATACGTTTTAATGAGAGTGCATTCACACAATAGCGAAGCTTGCTGGGCGCTGGACCATCTGGAAATATATGACCTAAGTGCGCATCGCAAGTGCTGCAGGTGATTTCAACCCGAACACTACTTAAGCTGCCATCGCTAAAATAAGCTACCGCATTGGGCTCTAGGGGTTGAGTAAAAGAAGGCCAGCCCGTGCCGGAATCAAACTTTTGTGTTGCATCAAACAGCATGGTGTCGCAGCAGGCGCAAGCATAAAAGCCTGGTTCAAAATGAGCGCACATGGGTGAACTGAAGGGACGTTCTGTACCTGCCTTACGTGTGACATCATGGACATCGCTAGGCAATATTTTGCTCCATTGATCGTCTGTTTTTTCTACGCGATGATTCGCGGGCGGATTACCATGAAGTACGCGATTTTCAATATCTTGCCAAGTCAGCATAAAAATACCCTTAAGGTTATGAGTGAATAAATTGTACTCGTCAGATGTGATTTAAAAAAATTAGTTCTTAATACGCTGCATCAAAATCTTGATTTTTTATTCACATAACATTGAAACTTATACTGTAAAAAGTGTCACTAAAGATTGGTTTATAAATAATACTTTTTCAATTAGGCTAAGGATGCCCTCATGAATACTATGCCCCTTAATAAAACTGACCGCATGCGTGGCGCGCTATGGGGCATGTTTGTTGGTGATGCGCTGGCGATGCCAGTGCATTGGTACTACAGCATTGCTACCCTTTGGCAAGATTTTGGTCAGATAAAAGATTACCAAGCGCCTAAAGCGCATCATCCTAACTCAATCATGTCTCTAGCCAACACCAGCAAAGCAGGACGTGGAACGCAAGAAGGCGATATTGTTGGAAGCGTGATACTCAAAGGCAAAAAGCACCATTGGGGTCCAGCTAATCGTCATTATCATCAGGGAATGCAAGCAGGCGAAAATACACTTAATTTACTGTGCGCGAGGGTTTTGTTGCGCTCGCTTAATGCAACAGGTGATTATGATCCCGCTGATTTTTTACGTGAGTATATTAGCTTTATGACAGAGCCTGACCGACATAACGATACTTACGCGGAATCTTACCATCGAGACTTTTTTGCTAACTACGCGAAAGGTATCCATCCTGAAAAGTGTGCTGGGGCCGAAGGTCATGATACGGCATCTATTGGCGGCTTAGTTAGTCTCCCGATACTCATCATAGCAAGCTTAAACGAGGGTAACTTATCAACTACTAACGCTCAAGCCTTAAACCATCAACGCCTAACTCACCGCTCACCCTCACTGGAAATCTACTCCAGTGAACTTAGCGCATTGTTGTTTCATATTTTTCATGACACAAATCCAAATATCGAAGAACTCGCCTGCGCTGCAGCAAGTCGCCTTGGATTTCCTGCGGCAAAAGTAGTTGCTTCTGTGCGCAGTAAGCAAAGTTCTGATTGTGATGTCATTGGCGGCTTACTCAGTTCTGCTTGTTACGTAGACCAGTCTTTCCCCTCCGTCCTTTACCTCGCCTCACGCTACTCTAATAATTTCGAAGCGGCACTGATCGCTAATACTAATGTTGGTGGCGACAACTGCCACCGTGGTGCTGTCTTGGGCGCGATACTTGGCTCAAGTTTGGGGTTTGAAGCCATTCCTAAGCGCTGGATTGATGGCTTAATCGCCCATGATGAACTGAATAACGAAATAGAAACGTTTATCAAACGCTTTGAATAATTTTCTAACTTATATCAATTCAAGACAAAATTTTTGATGTTAGATTAATTGATTTTTAGTTGCAGTAAAAGCATCTATGGCTTTATCTAGATCTTCGAATGTATGAGCAGCTGAAATTTGGGTTCTAATTCTAGCTTTTCCTTGCGGTACCACTGGATAAAAAAATCCAATCGCAAAAATACCTTTTTCTAATAATTTTTTACTCATTGATTGAGCAAGATTAGCATCGCCTAACATAATAGGAACAATAGGATGATCACCATCGCTTACATCAAAACCAGCTTTTTGCATGCCAGCTCTAAAGTAATGAACATTTTTCTCTAATGTATCGCGAAGTGCAGTTGATTTTTCTAGCATCTCAAAAACTTTTAATGAAGCAGTACAAATATTAGGGGCGAGTGTATTTGAAAACAGATAAGGTCGGGATCTTTGTCTTAACATATCAATAATTTCTTTACGACCGGATGTAAAGCCGCCAGTCGCACCACCTAAAGCTTTGCCAAATGTACTAGTAATAATATCAACGCGATCTATTACATTACAATATTCATGAATACCACGGCCTGTTTTTCCCATGAATCCTGTTGCATGACAATCATCATGATGCACCATGGCATCAAATTCATCTGCAAGATCACAAATCTTATCTAATTGTGCAATCGTACCATCCATAGAAAATACGCCATCGGTGGTAATGAGAATACGTCTCGCTTTATTATTCTTGGCTTCTTCTAGCTTTGCACGTAAATCATTCATGTCATTATTTTTATAGCGATAGCGTTGTGCTTTACATAAACGAATACCATCAATAATTGACGCATGATTAAGCTCGTCTGAGATAACAGCATCATCTGCAGTTAGAATAGTTTCAAATAAACCGCCATTAGCATCGAAGCAAGCAGCATAAAGAATCGTATCTTCCATGCCTAAATACTCACTCACTTTTTCTTCTAGCGTTTTATGTAATGTTTGTGTTCCGCATATAAATCGAACAGAGGCAAGACCAAAGCCCCATCGATCGAGACCATCTTTTGCCGCTTGAATGACTTCCGGATTATTAGCTAAACCCAGATAGTTATTCGCGCACATGTTAATAACTTCTTGATTATCAGAAAGTTTAATCTTACTTTTCTGATCGGAATTAATAATACGTTCAGTTTTCCAAAGTCCTGCTTTTTTAATCTCTTCTAAATCAGAAGAAAAACTTTCTTTAGCTTTTTTAAAGCTCATTTAAAAATCCTTAATATTAATTTTCCCAATTTAAAATTATTTTGCCAGACTTGCCTGATCGCATAATGTCAAAACCTTCTTTAAAATCAGTATAAGGAAATCGATGTGTAATTATCTTTTCTAAAGGCAGTCCACTTTGAACCATCATCGTACCTTTATACCAAGTCTCAAAAATTTCACGTCCATAGACTCCTTTAATTGTGAGTCCTTTGAATACCACCATGTCCCAATCTATGCCAGAACCTGCAGGCATGATTGCTAGCATAGCAATATGGCCCCCATTAATCATGAGACTTAACATTTCACTAAAAGCTTTAGGGGAGCCTGACATTTCGAGTCCCACATCAAATCCTTCAAAAATACCAACGGACTTCATCATGTCACGACTAATTGTTTCTTTTTCAACATTAATTGCAATAACG
>Ga0255106_1000055_pt1 | contig 26741 bp, 21 predicted proteins | sample Law_Cont_RepB_8h_FD_188453 | JGI IMG/M metagenome (GOLD analysis project Ga0255106, IMG submission 188453) | Freshwater microbial communities from St. Lawrence River, New York, United States - Law_Cont_RepB_8h | ecosystem: Environmental > Aquatic > Freshwater > River | place: USA: New York...
ATTCAGGGTCAATAGTGAATTGTTGAGTTTTCGCCTTTGGTTTTGTTCGCAGATAATAAGAACCTGTCTTGAGACCCTTAGAATGTCCGTAAAAATGCATAGAAGACAATTTTTGGAAATCGGGTTCTTCTATGAAGATATTGAGGCTTTGTGTCTGGCAAATATATCTCCCTCTGTCTGCTGACATATCAATAATAACACGTTGCTTAATTTCCCACGAAGTTTTATACAGCTCTTTCATAGTCGCATCAATATTTGGGATATTCTGAATGCTTCCCTCGTGCAAAATAATAGTATCCCTCATTTCCTTATTCCATATTCCCTTATCAATTAAATCTTTAATCAAATACTTATTTATCACAATAAACTCTCCGCTTAGAGTCTTTCTCTGAAATATATTATTAGTAATTGGTTCAAAACTTTCATTAAATCCCATAATTTGCGATGTAGATGCTGTGGGCATAGGAGATATCAAAAGGCTATTGCGAACTCCATAATTCATTATTTCAGTCCTCAGGCTTTCCCAGTCATATCTATCGCTCGGCTTTTCATTCCACAAATCAAATTGAAAAAGCCCTTGTGATATCGGACTGCCCTCAAATGTACTATATGCCCCGCAATATTTATTTTTAATATTTTTAATTTCAAACTCATTAACATAGTCGCTCATATTTTCACCACATTCACCTGATGCTATTTGATTAATAGTATGATATCGTTTTTTTGATAATTCCATCGAAGCTTCAACAGCAGCATGATAGATAGTCTCAAAAATATCTTTGTTTATATCGGCAGCCTCTTTTGATTCAAAGGGATGTTTGAGCATCATAAATACATCAGCCAATCCCTGTACGCCAATTCCAATAGGTCTGTTTTTAAGATTAGAAATGCGTCCTTTTTCAATAGGATAAAAGTTCTTATCAATAACTTTATTGAGGTTTTTAGTAATTACTTTGACAACATCGTGAAGCTTCTCATAATTAAATACTCCATTCTCGATATATGTAGGAAGGCAAATCGAAGCCAAATTACAAACCCCAGTTTCCTCAGGTGATGAATAAATTAGAACCTCTGCACACAGATTGCTCGATTTGATAGTTCCTAGGTTCTTCTGGTTGCTCTTTTTATTCGCAGCGTCCTTGTAAAGGATATATGGAACTCCTTGCTCTATTTGAGATTCCAATATTTTAAACCAAAGGTCTTGGGCATTAATCTGTTTATTATATCTGCCTTCGCTCTCATATTTTTCATAAAGTTTAATAAAATCGTCGCCATATACATCGCTCAGTCCCGGACATTTATCAGGACACATCAACGACCAATGCTTATTACTTTTCACTCTTTCCATAAACAAATCAGAAACCCATAGAGCCATAAATAGATCCCTACATCTTTCTTCCTCGCTCCCGTGATTTTTCTTCAATTCCAAAAAAGCCTCAATATCACAATGCCAGGTTTCAAGATATACCGCAATACTTCCAAGTCTTTTCCCTGCTTGGTCAATATATCTCGCAGTATTATTAAATACTCGCAACATCGGTATGATTCCGTTAGAAGTTCCATTTGTTCCTCTGATATAACTACCTTTACCGCGAACCTGATGAATATGAATGCCAATTCCCCCAGCATATTTAGAAATTAGAGCCATCTCTTTTAGTGAATCATAAATGCCCGCTACGCTATCATCATTTACAGAGCAAAGGAAACAGCTGCTCAATTGCGGCCTTCTAGTTCCAGAATTAAATAGCGTTGGTGTAGCATGCGTGAAATATTTTTTACTCATTAGGTCGTATGTCGTCAGCACTTCTTTAATGTCATTACCATGTATTCCAAGAGCAACTCGCATCCACATATGCTGTGGCCTCTCAATAACTTTCTTATTAACTCGGGTTAAATATGCGCGTTCCAAAGTTTTAAAGCCGAAATAATCAAATGTAAAATCTCTCTGATAATCAATATAAGTATTGAGCTTCTCTTTATTTTTACACACGATTTCGTATAACTCCTCGGATACTAACGGAGCATTATTATTATGAATATCCTTGTTATTATAAAGAGCTTGAACTGTTTCAGAAAATGAAGGAGATGTATTTTTATGATGGTTTGAGATAATAATACGCGAAGCCAAAGTATTGTATTCCGGGTTATCCAAAGACATACTACCACACAAATATGCAGCCATTTCATCTAATTCGCTCGTTTTAACACCGTCAAAAATACGAGAGCATACCTTCTGAGCTATTTCTGATACATTAATATTTAGCTCACCTGATAGATTTTTAAGACGCATAAGGACCTTGTCAAAGCTAACATCTTCATATTCACCATTCCTTTTAATAACTTTCATAATTATATTATTATATTAATTTATCTATATATATATTTTTATAATGGATATGGAGGAAACTGCCCCCCAGCGCAGGCTATTTACACCCTTATAATATATTTAGTATTACCTTTATGATAACTTAAAAAGAAGCCTATTTTTATAATAATTGAAAAGAATAATTTGAGTACATCTCTCGATTTATTTTATAATTTCTAAAAAACTTTTGAAAATTTAGAAAAAACAGAAAGATGTACTCAATTTTAAAATTGAAAAAATAATAATATTCCAGTGTAAAGTACCGCTCCGAGTCTAAGTATTTTATAATAATTATCAGTAGGCTTATAGGATGTCGTAGTCTAGTATAATGCCATTTGAGGATTGCTTGTACCCATTTATTTTTATAATTCCCCTGTGTTCTTTGCCATGACATTCTTTACATAGTGATGCTAGATTATGCGTTGCATTTTTATGAGAGGAGCCTATGAATCCGTTTTCATCTGCGTCCTCCTGATATCTAATGTGATGCGTTTCAACAGCAATACCCTGACATATTTCACATTTATCAATCTTCTTCTTTCTGTTATAATTAGATTTCTTATTTTTAATTAGATCTTTGTCTATTTTTGTGAACTCTTTTCTAAACATCTCGGCCTTTTTAAGGAAATCCAATGGCATATCAAGAGATTTACATACTTCCAAACCATACATATTAGAACCCTGTCCGTCCTGTATTTTCCTATTATATATGATTTCATTATTTTTGCCAATATCTATTTTAATATGCTTAACAAATAATTTATTATCATTGATATGCTCTTTAATACAAGACATTTCTGTTAGTTCGTGAAGATGTGTTGCAAATATAAAAGAGGCCCCTTTATTTATCAGCATATCTATTCCAGCAGATACAATAGCAATCCCAGATATTGATTCAGTCCCACAGCATATTTCGTCTCCAATAACCAAACTATATTTATTACATCTCTGCAATATATTCCGCAATTCGGTCATTTCCACTGTGAAACTTGACATCCCTTTATATATATTATCCATTCCCGAAATCCTCGTAAATATTCTTTTATACGGATAATATACCATTTTTTCAGCGGCTACAAACATACCAGATTGAGCCATAATAATATTTAAACCAACAGCCTTCATAAATGAAGATTTTCCAGAAGCATTTATTCCATATAACAATATGCCATCTTCATTTATCCTTACATCATTCCCAACATACTCGAGTTCATCGTGTAATCTCTCAATCAACGGATGCCTCATGTTTTTCATATTAATAAAAGATGATTCTCTCTCGCCTTCACATGTTTCATCAGTGTCGTCAGTGTCGTCAGTGTCGTCAGTGTCGTCAGTGTCGTCAGTGTCGTCAGTGTCGTCGGTGTCGTCGGTAGAATCTAGTGATATTTTAGGTCTTTTGTATCGGTAATCAAAGGCATTTTTAGCATTATTTGCTGCTATATCTGTGCGTATTAGATATTTAATGAGAATATCAATATTTTTATTATTTATTTCTATAAACTCTCTAACAAAACCATTGTAATAATTCAATACAAGCGCCGAGATTTCTTCGTTATATTTGCTGATATTTTTTGAGAGCTTCTCGGTTTCGCTATTAGTCATCTTATAATTTGATGATGAAGATGATAACAGCTTTTTGCTAAATTTGCCGATAATATCTTTGTTATTTTTAAAAGCCGTCTCATATCTTTTCTTAGTTATTAAAATAAAATATTCTTGGTCCTTATCATTATAATCTATTTTACATAGCGTGCTATCATTAATACCTATGCGGTTTATTTCTTCACATAAAATCTCAATATCTCTATATGCCATCTTGATACCCTTGGCATTATTATCTATATCTTCATATACTCCTTCTTTAAATATATTTCCCCAATTATTTTTATCAGCCAAATTATATTTAGAGGCATTCTCCAAATCCAAAATATCCTTGTAAGAATTAATTATAGTATGTACGGTTGATATAATAGTCCCTTCATTTTTATTGTTTTCATCATAGTCATCGTAATCTTTCAAGATATTATAGATGCCTATACAAGCCTCCATAGATTCATTGAAGCTTGTCCAATCCTGAGGAGCTACCTTATTCAAAAGAAGTTTTCTCTTGAATCTCTCCAAATCACCAATATTCGCTAGATACTTTCGCACCTTTATATAGGTATTTTTATTCAGTAATTTGTCAATATCATCATAAGACTGATTGATTTTTTTAATATTTATCATAGGTGCTAGTAACTTCTCTTTAAAATATCGTGAACCGAAAGCAGTAGCGCACCTATTTAAGACATCGATGAGAGGCTTATCATTCTGATACAATCCCAAAATATTTAATTGAACAGCAGAATTAAACTCGATTGTCATATTATTATTGTTCTCAAAAATCTCAGGAACTTGTAGCTCTTTTATAATATCTGCATTGTGTTCATGTGCAAATTGTAATAGACAACAGAATCCTTCGCGCGATATAGTAAGTCTCTCCATATTTAACATCTCAATTATAGAAATCAGCCCCTTCTTCATAAAGAATGCCTTCTCCAATATTTGCACCTGATTTATTATGCTCTTGAAAAACTCTATGTATTTACATTCTCCCCATTTATAATGTACCAAAATGTTATTAATATTCAAGTTTTTTAATATCTTTCTCCTCTCCTTCTCCTCAATTTTATCACCCAATATAATTAATTCAATAGGATTATATGTGCTAATCATCCGAAATACTTCGTCATTTGCGAGTTCAGGGTCATCCTTCGTAGAACCCACTTCATATATGAAGGTCTTCCCTGTTGATAAATCAATTCCTGATATTCCTGCAATAATATACCCGTTTATTATTTCGTACATTATAACCATCATATAATTACTTCGCTTATCTGTTATATTTATATTGGAGCCCGGTGATAATATCTCAGCGACAGTACGCATCCTATTTTTATTATTGCCAGCCATCTGCTGTTCCTGCTGAATAATTACAATAGTATAATTGTTATTCAGCAATATTTGCGTAAACTTATTAAGCGAATGAAGAGGGAATCCGGCCATAACAGGATTATTTAAGGATATTTCAGCAATTGATTTGTTCTTTTTCGTAGTTATGATACCGCATATATCAGCAACCTTATATATATCATTGTTCTCGGCGTTATTATTTTCATATATTGTGTACATTTCATAGAATGAGCCAACTTGTAAAAGAACAATACATTTCTCACCATACTGCTGTTTGTATTTCTTCGTATATTCAATATATTCATCGATAATCATTGTCATTATAATATATGTGCTATATTCTTAAATAAAAATAATATAAGAAATATATTTATATAGTTATATATACATTTGCAATAAATATAATATGGAAAAGGAATTGGAAAAAGAGTTCGACGATGTTCTAAAAAAGCTTAATGACATTGATTTGGAAATTATGGGCTTGTCTGATACAATTAAATTGGAGTTTTACAAATATTACAAACAGGCGAGGACCGGCGATTGTAATATTGATAAACCGTGGTTTGTTAATGTAACTGCGTGTGCCAAATGGGAAGCTTGGAACAGTATCAAGGGAATGACTGCTAACGAGGCTATGGAGAAATACATAGAATGTTATAAAAAATATATCCTAAATCCCTAAATCCCTAAACCCCTTGAATTATACCTTATAAGGCTAGTGGGTCAATCTTAATTTTATCAAACATACCCTTAGCTTTATCTACACCCATATTCATCAATCCTTGTTTATTTATAGCATTTACCTTATTTTCACTAAGGATTGATGAAAATCCTTTGCTAAGTGTATCTTTTTTTTTGTCAATATTTTCTTGCACATTTTTACTTATAAAAGGTTTTATTTCGCCTCTTGCTTTATTTTCGCTGGTTTTTAATTCTCTTACTTGCTTTAGTAGGTCTTTTTTATTATCCAATATTTTTTTTCGTTCATTTTTAATATCCTCTATTTGTTCAGGATTTAATTTACTTTTTCCTAATTTGTTTTTATATAATTCCATATTAGTATCTTTTATGGTCTTGTCATTTTTAATATCAAAATCCATCAACTTTTTTTCAACTTCTCTTCTTTCTGCTCTTGCTATATTCGCTTTATTTACGTTTTCCTCAAACTCTGCCTTTTTATTTTGTAGGTTTGTAATTTCAGCACTCTTTTTTTCTTTTTCTTCTTCTGCTTTTTCTGATTCTGTCATATTAGAAGGTTCAAGTAATTTTTCATTGTTCTTATAACCTTCTAATTCTTCTATTTTTTCTACATAGTTATCGTATGCTTTCTCGTATAAGTTCATAAAATAGCTATGTTTATACAATTCAAGTCTTGCCATTGATATTGCAGCGCCGACGCCAGATTTTAATACACCTGATTTGAATATTGTTTCACTATTAGAATGCTCGCTTATAATTTTAGCATCTTTCTTAGCATCTTTATGTAATGTATTAATATCAAAATTGAACCATATTTTATAATATGCATAGAGAATTAACATAGTTATCAATGAAGGAAATAGTATCCCGGGATTCAGCTTTATACATTCGTATATAATATAAAATACTATTGATATAATACCCAATATAATATATATTATCGTGTTAATAAAAAACATTACTATATCATATATAAACCCTAAATTGTTATTCATCAAGATGCCTATAAGAATTAAGAATAATACAAACTTTATAATTGTTCCTATAATTGGAAAATTAAATATACCCATTATCCCCGAATATAAACCACCAATTACTTGATATATCCCCGAAATAATAGAAACAATTATTTTTATAAATAAACTATTACATGCAATAAGCACTATAAAAAAATACACAATGGCGATAACTAATATATAGAGAAAATTGAGAGCAGATATTAAAACATATATAACATTTCCCCAATATAAAAGCATAATTATTATAAATAACCCGATAGACAGAAGTAAAATAATTGGATATGTTAAAATAAAACTTTTATACAATTCGTAAGCATTTGAATAATCATCAAATATATTTTTATGTTTATTCTCAATTTTGACAGTAACTGGATTATAGTTGACCTTTACAGGTTCGGGAGGAACTACATTAAGATATGTTTCATCTTCGTCTGGATTAATAATTTTCACCTTTGTGTCTTTTATATAATCCTCGTCATATATTCCATAATTTAAAAGTCTAATCGCAAACATATTGTTTTCATTAAAATACAAAAACTTACAATATTTAAATAAATACTTCAAATATTTCTTTGTAGCATCATTGTCAATATTATAAGGTGTTGCATCTGTTACTTTATGAGCTATACTTTTGGCATATAATACTCTTTTAAAATGCGTACTATCCTTCAGCTTATTAAGATAAGAAATATATAGTTCGTCTCTTTTATCAAATAATTGATAGAAGTCATTAACATTATTTTTAATAATTGTTTTAATTTTCAAATCATTATTCTCGGCTTCTCTTATAATATCCTTTATATATTGTGATATTACTGTATAAGCAGTTTCTATATCTGTTGCCATTATTGCGACTGGATGAGTTGTGATTGAAGAATAATTAGACAGCGAAGCCAATATTTTAGCTTGCACCTCTTTATTTATATCTTCGTCATTGTCTGTTTTAACATTTTTAATAGTATCATAATAATTACCTGCTACTGTTTCTGGTATTATAGTATTATTATTTTCTGTAAGTTTGCCGGTAGCTTCGTAGCTTCCTAAAATACATATTATGGCTAATGGGTCATATGGGATATAATTTCTATATTTGCCTCCTTCCAATGTTTGAATGCTTTCGCATACATTATCGTTGTTTACAACATTTTTTTCGGTGCAGCTATTATAACACTTAAATATTTTTCGTGTTTTATCACTCTCATCTATTTTTCTACGACCATTGTTGTTTCCCAAATAATAATATGGTATTGTGAACCAATCATGCCACCTATCTGTTAAATTATTACATTGCGATTGCTTTTTTTCCAATAAATAATATTTAGGTTTAGCTTCATTATAAACTATTTTTTTTTGAACCGTATTTTTTTTTTCAATTTCAACCTTGTCTATATCGGCAATTGCATCATATTTCGAACCACGATAATCAACAATTATATCTTTTATTTCCCAATAACTATTTTCATTTGGACCAGCTCCTTTTTTTTCATCCATAGTTGCCCTTGCTCTTGCAGGTGTTCCACCTGATGATGCCGGCGGTTTAATGATTATATTAGGAGGTTCATTGCTATAATATTTCCCCCTACTATTTATATTAATAATCGTAATAGCCCCATTCTCATCAACTGTTATAGGTCGAGATTTATCCAATTCAGCATCAAATGTTTTTATAGCAAATAAATCATTTGATTTATCAATTTTTTTAACATCCATAATATAGTTGTTGTTGTATAAAAGCTCTAAATCCTTGCCATTAACATTGTCTGTACATTTACTCATTTTTAAAATGCCTTTTATGTTAATATTATATTATAATATTTTTATAATCGCTTGTATCTTCCTTTGTAGCTTCTCCGCAAACTTTTGTTTTAACAGTACAATCATCATATACATAGTCATTATCTGTTCCGCATTTTGGAGTATATATATATTCTTCATTAGTTGTTCCCCCTTTGTCAAACTTATAGTCGTGTGATATACCATAATATTCTGATATATTAGGCTTGTCGCTTTTCTTAGGCATTTTAATATTATATACAAGCGTCACATCTATACCATTTTTACTATCACTTATATAAGAAGGGTCTTCTATTATTATAGAATCCTTATTTGCCTTTGTATATTTTGACCCTCCTGTTATTATTTTTATTTTATCAATTTCATAAAGTTGCGGAGTAGTTCCAGTAATTTTTTTTAATTCTGCTTTTGCTTCTGCTTGTGTAGAACCGGGAGTAGTAGGCTTAGGAATAATTATTTTGGGAGCTAATAGATATCTGCCCTTACTGCTGAGGATTATTTGTGATATCTCACCAGCTCCATCAACTGTTATATCGCCTACTTTTGCTTTATCATTGCTTATATCATGTATATATTTATAATCAAAAGTATAGATATTATCATATAATCCGTCTGTATTATTTGGTTTTTCATCCCTTGCTTTTATTATTGACGGAGTGTCTGCTAAACTGTTAAGAAAATCGCTGGAACTATTGGCATAATTGCTAAATCTACTATAAGCGGCTGATAATTTATCAAAGAAAGAGTATATATTTTGTGGCAGTCTTTGTAATACTGAAATGATATCGGTATTATTATTTGACCCTCTGCCTCCTTGCATATTTTTTGAAAAAAAGTTAAAATTACCAGGACCAACCAAGCTTCCTGTTCCTACACCGCCTGAATTTTCAGGGGGTTCATCATCTTCGCCAAAAAACACAAGTATTATGAAAGCTATAAATACTATCAATATCACTAATCCCGCAAAAGGTTTTGTCCACATCATCATAACCTTCCATATATTAGCAATTGCGGATGTTATAGTAGTAAATAGGCCGCCCGATAAACCTGAAGAGTTATCAACTACCAATTTTATATAGTTAAAAGTTAGGTCGTTATCTGCTATTTTTCGCTCATTATCCATTTTGGTATTGTCTTGTTGTTTTAGAAAGTCTCGCTCCTCTCCAAGTTTTATATCTTCTACTGCATCATGTACAATATCTAAATAATCTTTTGATAATGTTAAAGTCTTATCTAACAAAAAATCTTTGTAAATTTTCAAATAATCTCTAATTTCTTTTAGTACTTCATATTGAGGTTTTTTTACATCGTATTTATATATATAGTTGATAGCATATAACATAATTACATTAAGCAATATTCTTGAGTTTTTATTATTAACCAATTCAGGAGGTGCAAAAATATTCATAATAAAATTTTCTATAAAAGATATAAAAATATTACAAAACCTCTGCCACTTACTCAGCTCTTGTTTTTGTGTAACACTTTTATTAACATCTTCTGTATTCTGCGGATTTCCGAAATTAGAACCTTGTACCATAATGCCATTAGTAGGATCATTTTCGGTAGTAACAGTTTTGCCAGCAGCAGCAGCAGCAGTAGCAGTAGCTGCGCCAACAAAACCTGTAACAAGATTACCTTTACCTGCGCCAGCAAGAGCTTCAAGAGGATTACCTGTACCTGCAATACCAGCAGCAGCAGTAGCAGCAGCACCTAATGGAGTTGATGCGACAGCAGTAGCAGCAGCAGCAGTAGCTTCGGCAGCTAATTTTGTAGCAATGTCGGCCATTTAATAAATAAGCTTTAATAATTATCTATATAATTATTTTGAAAGTTTAATATGCCCAAATAAATAAATATATATTAATTAAATGTATATTTATTTATTGATATTTTTACTATTAATATATACCTCATTTTATTATATATTTATTGATGAAATCTCTATATATCAAGTTTCCATAAATAATTTTGATTTTGAACTTTTATATAAAAAACAGCCCATAGTAATCTCTGATTATATTAGCGATATCAATTATATTCTCACTAATTGGTTTAATTATAATATTATATATAATCTAAATAATAATTATATATGGCAAAAAAATAAATATAAATATCTGTTCGTACAATCTATTTCCGACAATCCAGTTGAGATACATCTATGCAATCCTTCATCAAAAATTACAAATGGCATCCCTGACACAGACAGTAATATTACCTCTATCTTATTGAATAACAAGTCTATAATAATTCCCTTTAACTGGAACTATTATATTTCCGGAAATACTAATATGTATGGTATTCATGATTATATCACGATTTGCACAGCAGTATTATAATATAGCAATATTAAACAAATGATGTCATCGGTGGGGTTCGAACCCACGAGTGCTATGCACATCAGATCTTAAGTCTGACCCCTTAGACCGCTCGGGCACGATGACATAAAATGCCATAAAGGCTATATTAAATGAAAAAATGATTTATTGTGTTATTTTGATTTATATATATATATTATCAAATCCTTATATCTTTTTATTGCCCGCTCCCGGCTTTGAAACATAAGGATTCGATATTATCTATTCATATCCCCATCTCGCACTTCTCGTCTTAAAAATAGGATATGGAAGATATCTATTATTTGATTCACGCCACTAATAATTCGGATTGTATTTCGTGGAATGAATTAAAAGTTGGCGATTTCAATACAGATGACCAATTCCCTGGCGTATATATGTCAGTAATCACAAAGGACAATATAGATAGCGAGAGCATATATCCTGGAAAATACCTGATGATATTTTCAAAAATATTACTCGGCCAAAATAATTATCATATAAATGCTCGGGATTACAATGGTATCATTGCGGAAAAAAACACATATTATCCATGGAACTTGCGCAAGTTTTTGGATTGTAAAGATAAAAGCTCTATGAACGAGATTATTTTTCACGATAACATAGATATTAAATATTGTCGGAAAATCATTGACACGACTGGCTCGGACTACAAAAGCCTACTCCCAAAAATACCATTAGATTCTCCCGAACTACAACCTGATATATCAGCGCTACCATTCTACTGTTATCCATTTGAATCTATGTACACAGGGATAAATCCCTTGCCTCCAAGTTCAAACGAATGGTATATTATGATGTCTAAAATTGCCGATATAAAAATAGATAATATCACAGACATCAGGCATGGAATTAGGGAAAAAATTAGAGAAAAAGCAGAATATTTATATATGAATCGCGATAAGCAAAAAATAAAGTATCTAAAAGAGTATACGACATAAAAAATGACAACAAATAAAAATAAAAATATAATATATGGACGATATTATTGACAACTTCGGATATATAAGTATATCAGAAAATAATGAATTACTAACCTATATAAACACATTGGATATAGATTATAATCTTAAAAATTATTTATATGATTTAATTGAAAATGATAATCATACAGATTATTTAACTATATACAATATATGTATGGAAAATGACATTGAACTCCCGCCATTCTAAATATCATTAACATCAACCTATTTCTTAGCCTTCTTTTTAACTACTTTGGCATCTACAATGCCCAACATATCATTTTCATATTCCTTCAAAATATTATTGCGGTGCTCCTCCCATTCTTTTTCAAGTTCATTCAAATCATTCAGCCACAAATCTTCAATGTTCGTATTTTTCAGATTTCTCAGCTTTTCATCCAATTCATTATATTCTTTCTCCAATATAACCTTTCTATCATATGTCAGTTGTGATATAGGCATTTTTAGCAGATAATTATAATGCTTATAATTAATACCAGCTTCTCCCACAGCTCCTGCTTCATCGTCTTCATCGGCACCTGCGGTACCTGCGTTCTCGCCCAATTCTTTTGAAGGTTCATCGCTTCCCATATTGATTGGTGGGTAATTTAATTCAATCAGTCTCGCAGTAATCTCCTTCAATTTTTTATTCATAATTTTAATATTTCCTGCAATTACATCCAGGATAAATCTCATTTTATTGCTCAACACCTTAGCCTCTTTTTCAAGATTTTTAATTTGATAATTCTTTCTCTCAAAATATTTCAATATCCTTGTCTCAGACCATTCCTTGATAATTTCAATTGCACTTTCGTATTTTTGAATAGCCCCGTCTTTATTGAAGAGATGGATATTATTAATACTGAGATTCTTGCTAGATTGTAGTTTAAACAAAGTATCAAAGTTTCCCTCCATAGTAGCCTTAACACTAGTGTTGAAATGTAAGATAAACTTGACATTCTTTGATGTATAATGATTCTCTATGTATTTCAAGTTATTTAATCCATTTGTAATCATATTTTCAAGGAACTCCTTATAATCTTCTGTCCATGTTCCAATAGGTAACTCAGTTATCTCTACGGTAGAATCATCAACCCATCTATAAACACCCTTGCTAATATATGAGTTTTTCTCTGCTTTAATAATACTTCCTTTAAATCCCAGGTAATATGGAGTAATATCACTTATTTCTAAGATATCGATTGTATCATTAATAGTTTCGAGGTCCTCTTGTGATTTTGCCACAGTCCCTGACATTTTAATGACATTGCAAATAATCTTACATATATTAATCAATTCGCTCGGGTCAAATTGTGGAATATTTGTAGAATATCCAGTTCCAATGCCAATACCACCATTCACTAGAATCATAGGAATGATAGGAATATAATATTCAGGCTCTATTTGTTCACCATCATCATCCTGATAATTCAAGATAGCATTATCCTCCTCCTTAAATATCAATCGGGTTAGCTTAGATAATAGCGTGAAAATATATCTCGCAGATGAAGCATCTTGACCACCCTGACAACGGCTGCCAAATTGGCCATTAGGACTCAGTAGATTGATATTGTTAGTTCCTACATAGATTTGTGCCATACCCACAATAGCCTGTTGGAGAGAGTTTTCACCATGATGATATGCTGAAACTTCACTAACATATCCTGATAATTGTGCTACCTTTATTTCATTCGTGTATAACCTTCTTTTAAAGCAGGCATAAATAATTTTTCGAGTGCTTTCTTTGAGACCGTCGCAAATATGATTAATAGACCTCTGCAAATCACGATTAGAGAAATGAATCAAATCTTTATCCACGAAGGATTTATAATCCACATTCAATGCAGAATAATCCAATACATTATCCTTGTTATAGCTTTGAAGCCATAGCTTTCTGTCATCAGCTCTTTTCTTATTAAAAGCTAAATCAATGACTTCGTCAGCATTTTCATCATACACATATGTTACCTTCTTCATATTCTTAAAATACTCCTTGGCCTCTTGATCGTTCGAAGTACCGAGTCCCTTGTAATATTTGATTTTCCACGAACCCTTCTTGGCTACATCGGTTTCACTCCATCTTTCGTAATCCGACATATTATAAAACTCAATTACATCTTTCTTGCTATTTGTGGCTTTAATAATAGGCGTGAGCATAGAAGTAAGAAACCCTGGGATTTCATACAATTCATGCCACATACTTTGAAATATATTAAATATGAGACCTTTGATATGGCTTCCGTCGTGATCCTGGTCAGTCATAATCATAATAGAGCCGTATCTAAGCTGACTGATATCAGTATATTTCTTGTTCTGCTCCAATCCTAAGATTTTTTTAATAGCTGTTATTTCATTATTATCCGATATTTTTTGCAGAGTTGCATCCTTTACATTTAGAATCTTACCTCGCAAAGGAAATACACCGTATCTGTCTCTGCCGATAACACTGAGACCGGCAACAGCCAATGTTTTAGCTGAATCTCCCTCTGTCAAAATTATCGTGCATTCTGCACTATTTTTTGTACCCGCCAAATTGGCATCATCCAGCTTAGGAACAATTATGCGTGATATTTTCTTTCCGTCAGTTTTAACAAGCTTCTTCTTATCATAAAACTCGGTGATACTAAGAGCCTTGTCAATAATTCCAGACTTGAATAATTTTTCATAGAACTTGTCACTCGGTTCGCACTTTGAACCAAACTTGGCGACAGGTGTTGTAAGTGTCTCTTTACTCTGTGAATCAAAACTCGGATTTACAATCAGAGCCTTGACAAAGATTATAAGATTATCCTTGATATGCTGTGTTTTTACTACCTTCTTCTTTTTCGCCAAAGTCATATCAACGAGATTTTTAGTAATCATATTTGTGATATATTCAATATGTTTCCCTCCCTTAATCGTATTAATTCCATTGACGAAAGAGAGATATTCGAATGACCCTGATTTTGAAATAGATGCTGATATTTCCCAACGTTCCCCACAAGATTCATACACGAGCGGCTGCTCCTTCTTATCCAAAAATAGCTCACAATATTTCTCAAAATCCTTAATCAATATCTTCTCGCCGTTGAAATATACAGATACATCTTTGTTAGTCGTGGCACAAGCATCAATTACCCGACGATGAAACAATTTATAAATATCCTCTGTAATATTTTTAATCCCAAATCTTTCATAATCAGGCTTAAATGTTATTTGGGTATATGGAGCTTTTGAAGAGGCTTTGACAGTGGGCTTATCGCGCTCTGTCATATTATTCCTGAAAGTCTGAGTATATATTTTGTTAGTATAATGGTCTACTGTTTCTATAATAAACTCCTTAGAAAATATGTTGGCAAGCTTACTTCCATATCCATTCTTACCACCCCATATCTTCTCCTCGCCTTTATCATAGTTGGTTGATGTCAGAAGCTCGCCGAAAATTAATTCAGGAACCCATAAATCGCCATAAGTACTATGTTTTTTGATATCAATACCATTGCCGTCATTATGAACAGAGATGACGCCTGTATTTTTGTCAATAGATACTTTGATATTCTTGACATGTTTGATATTTTCTTTTCCCTTAGCTTCTTCGGCCTTTAAACGCATAGAATGATCAATTGCATTTACAATGACTTCGTCAAAAATCTTCAAAAGTCCAGGAATATATGTCAGTTCATCGGTATCCATTTTGTTTGTAGCAGAATCAAAGACATAGCTGCTGATTTTTTGCGATTCAATAGAGCCGATATAAGTATCTGGGAGAGCAAGAATATGCTCTAACAATTCGTACTTTTTATATTTCTCTTCAACCGTTTTGTCAGTCTTGGGAGGCTTGGCATCTACTTCTTTCAAAGTTTTGGGAGGCATTCTAATATATAAGCTATTAATATATTTATATAATCAATTTTTATATTTGCGACTAAAAAATAAAAAATAAATTAACTTATTTTATATAGATAATGGCTATATTAGATATAACTAATAACGAAGAGTATAAAAATATATTGAGAGGTAATAAAGTATTAGTTATATATTCCGCATCATTCTGTAAACCTTGTAAGGAGATATATCCGTATATGCTTGAATTATCTGAAACTTACAAAGATATAATTTTTATAAAGGTTGATATTCAAAAATGCGAAGATATAGAAGATATCAACAGTATCCTCTCTATTCCTCATTTCAGGTTTATTAATAATACCCAAGAAATATGTTCATTCACAGGTGCCAACAGAAGTTTAATAATAGAGTCCATAGAGAAACTAAGATTATCTTGATTATAATGTATGTAATAATATATAAAACATTGCAAATATATATATATATATAAAATGCTATCAGTAGGTATTCCAAAAGAATTAAAAATAAATGAAACACGTGTATCATTAATTCCCGAAGATGTTAAGACCATTGTTGACGAGGGTATAATTGTATATTTTCAAAAAGATGCAGGTGTTAATGCCGGATTTAAAGACCATGAATATATTGAATCTGGTGCTATTATGATAAATACAATTGAAGAACTTTATAATGTCGCAAATCTTATCGTAAAAGTAAAAGAACCGCAAGAAAGTGAATATCCTCTTATTAAGGAAAAGCATACTATTTTTACATTTTTCCATTTTGCTAGTAATCAAAATCTTCTCGATAATATGATTAATTCAAAGGCAACATGTTACGCTTATGAAACAGTTTTAATTAAGAAAAGCGAAACTAATATATATTATCCAATATTGGCAAATATGTCTATTATCGCAGGAGAAAAAGCATTTGAAGAAGCAGATTTATTTATTAAAACTCGTATTCAATATCATTATTATCATATACCTATAACAATTATAGGTGTCGGGAACGTGGGTATTTCTTCAATTAATTGCGCTATAAAGATGGGTTATAAAAATATCAATTTAATTGATGTAGATATGGATAAGATTACAAAAATTAAGGCTTCTGCGGACAACAACGAAGATACAAATGGTATTATAAACATATATAATATGAATGAAGATAATTTGAGATTACTTATGAAAAAATCTATTATTACTATCGGAAGTATATACAATACTGGCGCTAAGGCAAATCGTTTGATTACTAATGAAATTTTAGATACTATGCCTCAAAATAGTATTATTATGGATGTCGCAATAGATCAAGGAGGAATAACAGAACAGTCTGTACCTACTACCGTAGATGACCCGTATATTAAATATAATAATGTTAGTATTTATTGCATACCTAATATTCCCAGCGCTGTTCCCAATAAGGCTTCTACATTACTCTCAAAATCTATAAAAAATTATGTAATTGCTATTTCTAAAAATAAGGTACATGAATATATTGAATTGCAAAACTCAAAATTATAAAAATTGATCATTCTTATTATTTTTTAATTAATAAAAACACGCTTATTTATTAAGAAAGATGACGTTCTTTGCGAAATATGATTCTATTATCATATTCTACTTATTCATCGCACTACAATGTTCTCATTCGTATACTGTATCATTTCCAACATATAAAAGAAACCTCGCTGTAATCTCAAATGCCGATATTAAATATTTGACAGACTATGATAAATATCAGCTTATCAAGCTATTCAATAGCGTACCCCTGCTATTATTTAAAAATCAAAAGATTAATCCAGTAGAATATTACGAGTTTTGTAAGCTATTTGATGACAAGCACACTAACGATACTATTCATCCGTTTGAATATTCAAAGGTTGATATTGTTCCTCAAATAGCTCTTAGAGGTAATTGCTATATCAAAGACCTTCATGGTGTAAAAGATGTTCGTCTGAAATATAGCGAACCATTTAAAAACTCACTAGTTTGGCATCAGGATATTGTAGGCCAAGGAACTTATTTGCCTCCCGTAGTTTCCAGTATGTATATGATTAAGACGCCTACACGAGGTGGAAATACGCTTTTCGCAAGTCTCGAAGACGCTTATGATAGTATCGATAGCAATATTAAAGACAAGATTTACGATTTAAAAGTCATTTATTCAAATACGAATAAGGGAATGATGAATACATATTTTGATTATACGGGATATAATAGAGTAAAAAATAATGAAATGAACTTTGAAAAAGAGGAGACAATTATTACTAAGGAGCCTCTCGTAGTGTATTCTAACTATAATAGGAATCGAAAAGCACTAATGCTATCCCCATTCCGTTTTACTAAGTTTGATAAAATGTCATGCGGAGATAGCTTTGATTTATATAGAGAAATTATGTCAAAAAATGTAGTTAATAAAGATAATATTATTGATATTAAATGGGAAAATAATGATCTACTAATATTTAATAATAGAAAACTGATTCATTCTTCGTCCCCTACGTTGGAATATAAGGATATGGATAGGCTATATTATAGTTGCTTTGTAGGAACAAGGTCGCCTATTGTTCCATGCTAAGGGAAGATGCTCTATAAGCTATATATTTGATTTATAATGTTATTATAGACGTTTGAAGATATAATTTCGCTACATATATCAGCAACGCTTTTATTTTCTACATCAATATATATTATATTTTTATTATTTTTAACAGCTTCTTCATAGTTCTTTTCATGTAATTCATGGATTCTTTTAATATATTCTAGTTTGATATTTTTCTCAGCTTCCCGTCCTCTTTTTTTTATTCTATTAAAGCATAATTCAGGATTGGACCTTAAATATACATATCCACATGGTTCCCATAATTTGTCGGTAGTTTTATGAAGTGTCAGAATATTCCTATATTCTTCTTCACTAATACTTTTATCTTCGTAAGCCTTTTCTACAAATACATTTTTAATGAAATAAGGACTTCGTTCCATTAATATAATAGTATTTGATTTCTCTTGTATCCAGCATCTGTCGAGCCATACTTTAATTTGAAAATTATAAGTACTATTTTCGGTATTGTACATATTTTTGAGATATTCGCTCCAATTTTCAACAGGCTCTAAATCTACCGGAGTTTTGTAGTTTTTATGAAAATAATTCAAAATACTAGTTTTATAACAACCTATATTACCGTCCAAAGTAATTATTGGCATTTTTAATAATTATATTCATATATATTTATATATCATTTTTCATTATTTTACTTTTATAGATGAGTTTTTTGAAATTAGAATATTTTAATTCACTTTTCTTAGTATCAGTGAGATTTTTTATGAAATCTTTTAGTATATCATCAAACTTTACCATAATTACATCAAGTAGTTTATCGCTTATTTTAACATCAAAATGTTTAAATATCTTCTTCATTTTCTTCTTAACAGCCTTATTTAATTTAGAACAAGCCCCTCCGGTCATTTGCAATCCTAATGCCGGTCTTGCAACATTATTTGCAAAATCAATATTCATTATATCACCACTTGCATTTTCTGCTTTATAATGTCTAGACTCATCTACGCCAAAAAAAGCAGCAGTATTAAACGCACCACCTCTCATTCCCCCCTTAGAAAACTGGTTTTGTTGGCTGCTACCGCCTTTTATCGATGCTAAGACACTTGTTGATTTTTTTGTGATTCGCGAGGAATTGCAATATTTATTGATATAGTGCATTAAATAGCTCATATGGTTATTTAATATTACTTTTACTCCCATTTTGAGACATAAAAGAGCGCACAAAGATGCTATGTTGAAAATGAGTTTATCAATGTATATATTCATTAACATCATTATTTTTCCCTCGTCCATTTTATTAACAGGCTTATGGCGCTTTATACTTTTCATCAATTCAATAGAACACAAATTAATATCCTTGCAATCTATCATATATAATTATTACTACTATTATATAAAATGAAAATAATTATATATATTAAGAACAATGGAATATTTAGAACTTGATGAATCTAATCCAGTATTACATAGGATGAACTTTTTAAACGGGCGTATTGATGCAATAAACAATAGCTCTTTTAATATCGAACAATCGCGCATCAAAGCTTCTGAACATCAAATAAATGTTATATCGCGCAATCTTGATTGTACGGAAGTATCTAAGCTATTTTTTTCAATAGATAATATAAATATATTACAAAAAGGCATACGTAATAAAATATTAAATGATACTTCCGGTGAAATAAATATATCGCGACAAAGCGACGACGAACTAAAAATTATTATGCGCTCTATATATTTTCAATATGGTAAGAATAGTGCATTTAATGTAAAGGATCAGGTATTGTCATTAAATACACGCGTTATTGAGTGGAGCGTCCCTGAAATTATATCAAATATAAAACAATCGCAAAAATACCTACATGATATCAGTACAATGCCAGTTCCACTTGAAAGATCTACACTTCCTTCGACAAAAGGAACTAAAACCTTAGATATTACGAATAGATATTAATAGATAATAGCAAATAATAAATAATATAATATTATAGAAGTATAGAAAAATATATATAAAATGAGTGGTTATGTAGAGACTGCTTTTTCCTACGATGAATCGGATTTAGGCTTAGACCCCGAAACTAAATTGCGCTTTAAACCAAATAAAAAGGAGTTAGAACTATTCAAATTAGAAAAATTAAATATGTACAAGGGGACATGGATGGTTTGCTTCGTATATGGTATTACCGCTATAATTCTTCTGTCTGTCATATTTTTCACGGATTGGGGTAGAACATATATATATAACAGATTTTTCCCTGCGGTTATTACCTATGTTTTAGGCGCAATTGTAATTATAATATATTTAATTGTCTCTATTTTTAGCTTAGTACCCCGTAAACTAAGAAAAAGCGTAGAGACATTACCTGTATGTCCTGATTATTGGAAATTACAAAAAGTAGAAGAAACAGATTCTGTAATTACGAATATGAAAGATAATATAACGAAATATTCTAATAACACCGATGATCCTACTACAAAAGACCCGTTATATGAAAAGGGAAAAAATGAACAATATATATTAAACAGACCAGGAGATATCAATATAACGACAGAAGACCATTTATTGGGTTATAAATGTGTTCCAGATCCTAATGTATATGGTGATATTAATGATATTAAATCTCAGTTAGAATTGATTAATGAAAATAATAATCAGTATATAACCGCTACAACATATGAAAATTACGATAAAGGCAGTGACCAACCTAAATATCTATATGTTAATTCTTCCAAAATAAATCCTAACTTGGAAAAATATGCAGAAATTACCGGTGTTTATAAAAATACATGGACGAATGAAGCAAAGTCGAATGGTGCATATTTTCCCAATACAATTGTTAATTTTGGAAGCGATAAAGGTTTAAGGTATCAAAAAGATACGCCTGATAGCAATAAAATACATATTAATAATACCAAACCATTGATATGTAATGAATTATATCCATATTTACTTGATTCTATGGAGGACAAAGAGAAAAATCAAGAATTAAAATGCGAATATGCTAAGAATTGCGGTGTTTCTTGGAGTTATTTAGATTGTTACGGAGACAAGAGTATTTTATCTTCTATACCCTTATCTGTTACAAACTCAGACGCAAAATAAGCGGTTTATTACAGTGTTTTACATATTCCAAAGGTTTTTCTATGAAATTCGCTCAATCCATGTGTTTTCAAAGCTACAAGATGATTTTTTGTTCCATATCCCTTATTTTTTTTAATATCATACAGCATTAATATAGGATTATCTTCAACCAATTTATTTATCAATTTTGTATGATAATCTTTGGCTACTATTGAAGCCGCGGCAATAGATAAATATGTAGCATCTCCTTGTAATACACATTCATACTCTATCATTTCAGAGTCTTCGCCCGGCGGTATATATCCCTTAAAGTTCGGCCCATCTATTAGCAAATAATTGAAAGGCTCCTTTTTATATGCATCATTTATAGCTCTGTTCATTGCCTTCATAGTTGCATTTAATATGTTTATTTCATCAACTTCTTTATTAGATACTTCGCCCACTCCATATGTTATACAAATATCCTTAATATACGAAGCCAAAAACTCTCTCTTTTTTTCAGATAATTTTTTAGAATCTTTAATTTGTTTATAGGTATCATCTGGAAAACTTTTTGGTAGTACGACACATGCAGCTATAACAGGACCTATAAAAGTACCTCTCGCAACTTCATCAACTCCTGCTATAACTTTATCCCTATGCTTTTCTGATGTAATAATATAATCGCTGTTCTTGCTGATATCACTCATAATTTGTTATTGATAGTAAGCTATTTAAAAGATATTAGTCATTTTTTATATTTATGAGACAACTGCGTATAAATACGCTATTTTAATATGTCGGTATAAAGTGTATTACATTAAATACACTTATTATCTTTTTTCTATATTTTTATGCCCTCTTGGCGAAATTGGATATCGCGTTTGACTTCTAATCAAAAGAGTGTGGGTTCGAGTCCCACAGGGGGTAATAAAAGTTTTATATTATACTTTTTTAAGATTATTATTATTTAGATTTAATAAGAAGATAGAGCTATATTGTGCTATAAATATGTTATATAAATTATATGATGCTATTTTATCAATATACATAAGGTGTTTTGTAATAAGCGAAGAAAAGGGCGATTTATATTATTCTATGTAAAAATTGACTGTCTTTATTACATACATTTGCATCAAATATGATTCATGAAATCATAGTAATCGTAGATGATACTCTGCATTGCATCGAAAAGGTCTTGGTAGATATCTTATTATGCCTTCTAGTATTTTCTCTATTCTTAGTAATTAAAAATCTATTGTTTTAATCCTTCAAAATATACACCATGTTGCATAATAAAAATAAATGCAAAACTTCTATATTATAATTTTTTTTATTATGAGGCTACTGTAAAAACTGGGCTGATGCCGGCGAATATTGAAATATGGAAAACTATTTGTATTACTGTGATGATATAATAAAAGGAACCGATTTTTTATAAAAGTTGAAATTATAATTTGAGTACATCTTTCTGTTTTTTCAAAAGTTTTAAAAGTTTTTTAGAAATTATAAAATAAATCGAGAGATGTACTCAAATTGAATTGAAAAAATAATAATATTGCAGTGTCTCAAAAAATACTGAGAATATTCTAAACAATTTACGAGGATATCCGCAGCTTGTTTAATATCATTTCAATATCGTTGTAGTAGGCATCGTTATAATCACAATAGAATATTCCATTTTCCATTTTTTTGTCGGTCGGATATCTATTTGGTTTGTTAGCTCTATCTATTGTATATTCAACAATTTCACCGACAACAGCTATATTGTTGGCAGTTAAGTTGCCAGACTCTATTGTTTTGATATATTCTATATTTCTATAATTATTAATAAATTGTATTTTGTTATTATATATTGTATTTTCGATAGAATCTTTTTCTTTGAAGCCCTTTGTCAATATATTATTATCGCATAGCAAATCCAATAATACCCATGCAAATGATTGAAGGTCATTCATGTAATCAATTATATATTTTTTATTAAACATAGTAGGCAAATATAAAAGAGTACCGGCATAACCCTTTTGTACTTTCATTATCCTTTCCCCATTTACATTAAGAATATTTATAGATAATCCAAAATCTATTATTTTAATTTCATCCATATTATTATCTGCAAAAACTATATTATGAGGCTTAATATCTAAATGTACTATTGATATATTTTTTTGCAAATTACAATTGTGCATTGATTGTAAAGCTCTCAAAATTAATATAAATATTCTCCTTATCTTTGATATATCTTTTATGCCTTGCAATTGTAATAAATCATTCCCTAATAATTTTGTCACCAATACATACCTTCCAATATCTCCCTCGGCAAGTCCTCCTATACTACCATAAGCATATACTTTTGACACAACAGCATTAGCACAATTAATATTTAATAACTTCATAATGTAATATTCCGTCATTATTTGATAAAAAATCTTTATATTTGTTTTAAGTAGTATATCGGGAAGTCTAGGTTGTATCTTTACAACTACATCTTCGCCTGTCATATTCCCTTCTATTATTTTACCAACATATAGAAGAGATTCTACGCTTTTATATAGTTCACTAACTATTATAACTTTTATAGGCTTATTATTAATATCATTAAGCACTATTATATCATTTAAAAATAGCTGAGATAATTTAATAATATATTGAATTATAGAGCTTTTTTTTCTATTATATTTTTTTATTATATAGTTTAGATTCTCTTCATAATTTTTGTTTGCTTTTCGCTGAGTATAAAATGATAAAGGCTCTAAACTCGGTTTAGGAATCTCTGCAATCTTAATAGGCTTATCTTTTGTTATAGAGGTTATCACAGAGTTCTTTTTAGTTCCAACTGTTGTTGAAGGAGCTGCTGCTGGTACAGTTTTAACAGATTGGCTAACATTTATTTTTGGGACAATAGGGACTGGGACTGTTGGGGATACTCGGGTTCCCTGTTCGTCTCTATTAATATTTTTATTGATATTTATAAAAATCTTGTCAATGTTTTTCTTTGATAAACATTTTAAATATGTGCTATATTTTATGTTATCATAGTAGGTTCTGTTTATAACATTAAGGAAATATTGTGTAGTATTGATATCAAAGTGTTCGCCGAGTTTTTTAGCAATATATAGTTTATCTTTTTTTCGCATAGTTTTGCTTTCTAAATCGTTGCTAACTGTTTCATATATTTTTAATAGGTCCTTTTTAAGCAAGCATTTAAAATACTTATAGTAATTTATATTATCTACAATTATATTTTCTGTAAAATATTTGGAATTATATTTTTCAAAATGTTGAATTAATAATTCAATTATATATTTTTTCTTCATTATATTGCCCTTTCTATATTATATATAAGACTATATTAAATTATGAGTATGCAAGCAATAATATGTAACATTTTCAATTATTTTTGCGTAAAAATTGATAGCATATAATAGTGGATAAATTATCCAGAAAATGGACAGTGCGCTTGTAGCTCAAATCCTCTTTGCGAACGAGAAGGCCTTTAAAGGCATTTGCGACACCAAGGAATGCCAGAAGCTATGTAATGTTTGTAAGGCCGCCAAGGAAAATCAGCATATTCTTGATGTAATAAGCAAGAATCGCGCAGAACTGTATTCTATTCGCATATTCAATTGTTTGCTTAAAAAGTCAAAAAGCATCTCATGTGAAGAAAAAGAAGCTATTCGAGATGCTAGTAGAAAAATGGCAAGTTCCGTAGATATTATGTTTAACAAAGAAACTGCGCTGTTTCGTAGCTGTTTCACAGAGCATATATTGTTGGATTATGTAGAATTATTAAATCACAAGGTGAGATATCAGAATGGTTTTGAAATAAATTACTATAATGCCGAATTATTCCACCCTTATATACTCTATAATTATATGACTATTATCAAGATTATGGGAATTGATTTTGAAAAAGAGTTAATTAGCCTAAAATCAAGAAAAATGGAAGAAACTAAAAATAATTACAAATACGTAATGTATAAGCTCTGGAATGTCGATGATATCCTCAAAATACACAATACGACTGATATCTGCTGTTAATAGCTACTACCGAGCCTTTTTATGTAAAACAGATATATATTTTTTATAATTGATTGCGATTGAGATTATAATCATCATAAAAATAAAAATTGATAATGTGTATAATTTTTTATAACACATTACAATGTACGAATGTTATATGAAAGAGGTTATTCATGAAAGTATTTACGATTATTGCGAGAATATCTACGAGAGCATCTGTTATAACAATAATAATTGTCATGATAATCGTGATATTTTGGCATCTGATTTAAATAATTTTATTGAAAATGAAATTGAAAAAATGAGCACCTATAATATCAATAATATCCTGTTATCTTACGGCTTTGATAAAGCCTTCAAATATTATATCGATAATAATTATGATACACGGGGCTCTTCGGGAACTTCGGAGACCAGACAATTGAGTGATATCAAAAATGTCCATAGTATTACCAAGACGCTTGTATATTTCCTTATAGTATCTTCATTTGAATTTAAATAATTACATATTCTTTATCTTCCTCGGATAACTCTATGCGTATCTTCTTGTTATATTCTTCTTTTACTTTTTCAACTGTTGTGTTATTTTCTAAATTATAAAAAATGTTGCCTATTTTTATTAATCGCCCGCCATTTTTAGTCTTATATATTGGAAACTCTAAATCATAATATTTATATTTATCATTCGATAGAATTTTAGGAGTTTTTCTCATACAATCCTATTATAATATAATATTTATAATATTTATAATATCTATAATAAAGGCTATTATAATATGTGTATTTTTGCCCAATATAAAGATATTCTCGGAGTTCCAAGGGAGGGAATACACTCCATGCGAGTATATGATTTTGCTATCATAGATTTTATTATGACTTTTGTAGGTGCCTGTATTATAGCATATTTCTTCAAAATGAATGTGGTCTTAGTATTTTTATATTTATTTATATTGGGCGAATATCTCCATATCCTCTTTTGTGTTGATACTAAGTTTTTGTCAATTTTTTTCAATTTAAAAAAAGACACAAAAAATAATAAAAATTGATAGTCTATATAAAGATTAATTAATATATATATACAACGATGAACGTTCTCCTCCCCAAGCAATTCAATGT